>CENG01022620.1_pt1 | contig 43531 bp, 34 predicted proteins | sample 530131 | NCBI WGS metagenome assembly CENG01 (sample SAMEA2591057, study PRJEB7988) | marine metagenome | biome: marine biome (ENVO:00000447); feature: surface water (ENVO:00002042) layer; material: saline water (ENVO:00002010), including plankton (ENVO:xxxxxxxx) | depth 5 m
CATACGATTAGGGTTCAATTTGAGGGGCTTCTTTGGGTTCCATTCACGTCGAAATTGCACGCCGTAACCGGCAGATGTTTTGTTTGCCACACGAAATGTAGTCACAAATAAGCCGATGCAAAAAATAAGGGCAAACCAGGTAGAACCACCATCGATGAATGAAAAGAGTATCGAGAGGACAAGAAAAACTACGCTAAGATGTACACCTCTGTGCATGACCAATACACGACGTTGGACGAAGGTTGAAAGAAGAGCGATGCCCAAGAGAACTGCAGATATACAGATCAACCACGGGACGAAGATGAGGTACTTACCTGAAATCATCATCAGGACTGGGAACGCCATAGTCAGAAGTGAGCCTGCCATCGTAAAGAGTGGGATATTCATTATTGCCTTCTCTTCTGAAGGATACCATCCCTCTACAAAGAGCCCTACCATGTTGGTTGGAAACGAAGGAAGTTCTTGTGTCTGTTGCATATCGGCGATGAAATTATATTGATAATGATATTTCCTCGCATAATGGAACAAATTTACCAATGTGATTCCGACTCTTTCTTTGCTCGTTTGGATGAGCATAAGGATTTGAGCGTCACTCATCATGGCGAAGAAGTTCAAGTGCACAGAGGATTGCTTCAATTCGTCATTCTCACCTACAGTGAGATTGGAGATGAATTGTTGGTCCGGTTTCGACCTAGTATCCCACTGGTTGGCTTACTTTTGGTTTCGTCAATGCTTGTTGCCTCAGCATTTGTGGCATCATGGTGGATGCTCATTTTGGAATTAGTCTTGCTGAGCATGGCATTGATTGTGTATTCATCGCAACTCACGTGGGAGTTACTTCAATTCACTCAGGAGCCTATTACATTACGAACTCATTCGTCGTCAAATGGATGACGCAAACACAGGTTTCGTGCCGCATAGACCTCATCGACACGTCGAACAGGGGTTGTGGTCGGAGCATTGTGGAGTGTCTCAGCATCAAGCTGAAGTACCTTGCAGAAATCCCTTGCGAACGTGTCAAGCGTTTCTTTTGATTCCGTTTCAGTAGGTTCAATCATCATACATTCTGGAACGACCAATGGAAAGTAGACTGTTGGGGCCATGTAGCCCATGTCAAGAAGTCCCTTGGCAACATCCATTGCTGATATTCCAAGACTTTCTTTTGCAGGGCCAAGAGAGAGAGTAAACTCATGCTTGGCCACGATTGTATCTGCACCATCAACAAAGAGATGATCAACGCCTGCAGCCTTCGCCTCTCGGTGAATAGCATGCCGGAGGTAATTGGCATTGAGAACTGCATGTTCTGACATCGTTCGAAGTTCCTTACCATAACGTCGGTAGTAGGCCCAACATCGTAAAACTGCACCGGCATTACCATGCCACTGCTGAACCTTCCCTATCGTATGTTCGGGAACATGCCATGTGTACCAATGGTCATCAACAGTTTGCTTTTGTTCGTCTTCAGTTGGAGAACGACGAGATACGATTGGTGATGGTAGGAATGCAGCAAGATGTGCCTTGACACCGATCGGTCCAGAACCAGGGCCGCCTCCTCCGTGAGGTTGACTGAAGGTCTTGTGCAGGTTGTAATGAACAGCATCAAAGCCCATCAACCCAGGGCTTGTTCTGCCAAGAATAGCGTTGAAGTTTGCACCGTCATAATACATTAATCCGCCAACATCGTGAACAATCTTGGATGCCTCAGCAATGTCTTGTTCAAATAATCCAAGCGTGTTTGGATTGGTTATCATCATGGCAGCGGTATCATCACCGACAACTGCCTGAAGAGCAGATAGGTCAATTCGTCCATCTTCTTGACTTGGAATTTCAATGATTTCGAAGCCAGACATAGCTGCACTTGCAGGATTGGTACCGTGTGCGGAATCAGGAACGATAACCTTGGTACGGTGATGTTCGCCTCGATGTCGGAAGTATTCTTGGAAACAACGAACAGCAGTGAATTCACCTTGAGCACCTGCCACAGGTTGGAGCGTAACTGCATCCATTCCAGCACAGATTGCAAGCATTTCCTGCATTTCGTAGTAGATGGAAAGTAAGCCTTGGAGTTGGTGTTCTGGCTGATGTGGGTGAATATCAGCGATACCAGGCAGTTGGGCTACAACTTCGTTGACTCGCGGATTGTGCTTCATTGTACAAGACCCAAGTGGGTAAAATCCGGTATCAATTCCGAAATTCCGCTTTGAGAGCCAGGTGTAGTGTCGAACCATTTCAGGTTCAGAAAGTCGAGGCCAGCGAGGTAGTTGTTTACGAGCCATGCTTTTGGGGATGTTCAGATCGTTAGAATCCAGAAGAGGAGCAGGTTGGGAATATCCCTTACCTTCAGCACCATAATGGTCAAACAAACGACTCATGCGTTCACCTCCTTGGTCCAATTGGCAAGAGATTGTATCAACCGATCAATGTCACGTTGAGAGGTTTGGTCGGTCACTGTCAACAACATTTGATTCGTCTTTTCAGGATACCAATTGGATACATCAAATCCTCCAACGACGCCTTCACCTTCGAGGTAATCAAGACACGAGGAGGTCGAGGCAGGTAATTCAACAACGAATTCGTTGAAATGAGATTCTTGGTTGTAGGGGAGTTCGACCCCGTTCAAATTAGAAAGTTGGCGTTTCAGTTGCATGCATGCCGCCATGTTTCGAACAGCAAGATGCTCAAGTCCTTCCGGACCCAACAAAGACATGTGCATAGCTCCCATGAGGGCGATGAGTGTCTCGTTTGTACAGATGTTCGATGTTGCACGGTGACGACGAATGTGTTGCTCTCGTGTTGAAAGTGTAAGACAATACGCTTCCTTACCGTCGACATCTATGCTTCGTCCAACGATTCTGCCTGGCATCAAACGAAGGTAAGGTTTGGTGCAACCAAAAATTCCGTACAGTGGCCCCCCACCAGTAATCGGGCTGCCGAGAGGCTGTCCTTCACCGACAACAATGTCCGCTCCGTAATTTCCTGGTGCCTCAAGCAATCCCAGCGAGACGGGTTGAACGGCAACAATCAATGCAGTATGCTCACCAATGATTTCTTTCAGTGAAGGGTATCCTTCGTCAATAATTCCGATTGGGTTAGGTTGTTCAACATAGACTGCACAAGAACCTCGTGCTCGTTGTACATCTTCCATATTGATGCAACCGTTGTCGTCATGCTGCAACAGCTTGACTTCAATACCTGCTCCTTGGCAGTAATTTTGAATCACCGAAATTCGGTCAGGAGGCGTAAGTTCTGAGATGTAAACTGTGTCCTTCTGCTCTGCTTTTCGGTTGTGGACTCGAACAGCACAGGTCAGTGCCTCAGCCGCCGCAGTTGAACCATCATAAAGCGAAAGATTTGTGATCGGCATTCCGATTAACTCAGAAATTAAGGATTGAAATTCCCACATTGCTTGGAGCATTCCTTGCGATACTTCAGGTTGATATGGTGTGTAAGACGTGAGGAACTCACCACGGGTGACCAATTGGAACACACAAGATGGAACGAAATTACGGTACAATCCTGCACCGAGGAAAGAGGGTTGGCCACCGAGTGCCAAGTTGGCACCGAGCAAACGCTTCGCATCAGCAAGTAGTTCCTCCTCACTTTGGGCATCAGGTAACGGTAAATCACCAATCATTCGAACGGATTCGGGCACGTCTGCAAACAGTGCATCAATGGATTCAACACCCATTTCTTTCAGCATTTCTTCTTCTCTTCCAAGGTTTGGTAATTGGTCAACCATAGGACTCGCCTCCGCAGGTAATTGCAACCAGTCGCGTAGCGCTCATAATGTTCGTCATTGAACCATCAAGAAACGAGGGCCGTCTATACAAAAGGAGGGCGAATAATAACAGCGCGTACCGATGAACGAGGACTTGCTGCAATCAGAACTTCATCCCCTTCCATTACGCCTGAAATATATCCAATTCCAACACCAGTATTCCCCATTGAAGGAGAAGGTGCACCAGACGTCAATTGACCAATTTTCTCTCCCTCAATTGACAAGACATCTTTGCCTGGGCGTGGCAAGGGCCCTCGCTCGAGATACTTGATTCCCCACCAGCGTTCATCCGAATCAGAATGCGACAAAACACGGTCCCGTCCAATAAATTCGTGTTCGGTATCGAGGCCGAATGGAACGTTTGTTTCCCACGAATCCCTTGCAAGGAATCCATGCGACCCATCATCGAGACCTGGCCACAGGAAATCAACACCGGATAGCAAGTATCCTTTCTCAAGGCGTAGTGTATCGCGTGCTCCCAAGCCCACAGGTGTTGCTCCTGACTCAATTAACGCACGCCAGACGGTTGCAATTTGATCGTTCGGAATAAAGATCTCATATCCAGCTTCCCCAGTGTATCCAGTCCCTTGAATCCAACCATCTACACCAAGATTGTTTTCGGAGAGCAAGGACCATTTGAATCGTCCAACGTGTTGACCTTCTCCGAATGCTGAGTCAAGATGTTGTTTGCTGTCAGGACCTTGCAATGCAATGATCGACGTTTTTGGGGAAAGATTTTCGATTGAAACCCCTGATTCCTCTGGTGAACAACTGTGGAACCAGCCCCACATCACGTCGATCATTGAGGCATTGGGAACACCGAGGATCTCGGTATCGGATACAACTGCAAAAATCATGTCATCGATGATGTATCCATTTCGATCGAGAAAGTGAGTGTAAGCGCATCGTCCTTCCTGAATTGCAGTTACCTTTTGAGTTGCCACTCCTTCGAGCCATTGACGTACATTTGTTCCTGTGAATCTGAATGTACCCATGTGTGAAACATCAAACAAACCAGAGGATTCTCTTGTCGCTATGTGTTCAGCCTTGATGTTTGAATACCATATAGGAAGTTCAAAACCATGGAAATCAACAATGTTCCCCTCTAAGGCAACATGTTCCTCATACAACGCAGTTCGAATCAATGGTCCTTCGCTCATGTGTTCACATCCGTGTTACTGCTGTGGTAAACCCCGCTCAATATCCTTTCCAAGTGAGACTACACAATCAAGGAATGCATCGAGAGATTCTTCGGAGATGTTTCGATTTGCAATGACGGACCGTAAGATGATTTGCTCATTGACAGTGCTTCTACTCACCATGAACCGGCCATCTCGAATCAACCGTTCGCGCAATTCAGCGTTGATTTGATTGAGATTCTCTTCTGGAGCAGTTCCTACATATCGAAAGCAGACATTGGTCCACATTCGATCACTCACCATTTCCAATGCATCGTGTTCGTTTACACGATTTTGCAAGTAGTCGGCTAACCCCATGAATCGTTCAAGCATGGAAGCCCAACCAGCATCACCGATTTCTCTCCATGCCAACCAAAGCTTTAGTGCATCATTCCGTCGACCACATTGCAAGGAATAGCGACCAAGATCAACGTTCTCGCCCGTGTCATGGTAGAGGTAGTGCGCTTCTTTTCCAGTCGAACAAACAGAACGAAGAACCTCAGCATTCTTGACAATGAAGGCAGAGCAAATCAATGGAATCCCCATCATTTTGTGAGCATCCCAACAAAAACTGTCTGCGAGTTCTATGCCATCCATCAGGGACCGATGTTGGGGCGAAAAGAGACAAGAACCTCCCCATGCAGCATCAACGTGCATCCAGAGATCGTATTGATGAGCAACGGATGCAATGTCACGTAATGGATCAAAACTACCACGAACGGTCGTTCCACTTGTGGCGAGAACAGCGAATGGAGTCTGACCGTTATTCAACGCTCGCTCAATCTCTTCCTGCAGTGAATCAGGTCGCATTTGTCCTTGTTCGTTGCATCGTACCTTGACCAAGTTGGCATGGCCTATTCCAATTACATTGGACGCTATGCTAAATGAATAATGAGACTCTTCAGAGACAAATGCTACCATTTTTTGCCCATCGAAGCCTGATCGGCTTGAGAGATGATTCTTAGATTGACGAGCGCACAGCAAACCTAGCAAGTTCCCGTTCGAACCACCTGTTGTAAGCGTACCTTGACTCGTACCAAAATCGGCAAGCTCGGCCATTCGCTTGAGGATGGTTGTCTCGATGAGAGTAGCAATTGGTGCAATTTCATAGGTATACATCGCAGTGTTGGTCGCTGCAGTAACCAATTCACCAGCAATTGAGGCAACGGACAAACCCCCCCACAGAGGATTCATGAAACCAGGTGCAGTTGTGTGAACTGAATTGCGAAGAACCATTTCGATATCATCCAAAGCCGAATCTATTCCACGACCCTCAAGTGGTAACTTGAGATCTGAAATTCGATTCAAAGATTGATGCGTCTCCGTACTACGAATCTGGTCCACGTGTTGACTTTGTTGGAGAAACGCATTCACTCGACTAAGGACCTCGTCCAAGAACGCATCAGCCTCCATGAATCGAGTCTACTCAATACGGTCTTTGAATATGGTCATTCATTCAACTCTACAAAAGAGTATGCGTATTGCATTCTTCTTTACATACATTGAATAACTTCATTGTACTCGACAGGCTATGCTAGGAGATACTGGTGATGCATGGCTCACACGTCTACACATGCAACTTGCACGAGAATTACGAGGCCAAGGTTGGTCTCAGATGAACATAGCAGCAATGCTTGGAACAACCCAAAGTACGATTTCACGTCAATATCAGAAAACCATTGCCCGACTATCGGGTTCTGCTGATGAACTCACTGTGGATGGATGGGCAAAGGAAATCGCTGGAGGATTGCTTTCTGTTGGGCAAAGTGAAGAACTCCTCCGACAGAGATTCATCGTCGAATTTCAATTTACTGGAAATCAAGTCCTTCGATTTGACAAGACTCTCACCGGCTTGGATTTGGAAGTGGATCAAAACGAGCATGCCCTCATTCGTCGACTTGAATGGGCCATCGGTAGACTCGACTCAAGACTCATCATGCCCGTGTTGCCAAAAGTCGGAATGAACATTGCAGCTTGTCTCAATTCAGCAAGTACAATCGATGATGTCGCAGCAGTGCCGGGAAAGATAACGGAAGTGGGAGGAGAACTTCGAACGCATGGAAAACCAACCTTTGGATCGTCCAAGCATCTCGCTCAGATGCTTTTGGAAGCACGAAAGAGTGATTCCGATAAATCGGCAATCATCAACATCCGACCCCCCGGTGATTTTGAAGGAACAGATATCGATATGGTTCAAGAAGCATGTCATCAACTGAATTGGGAACTTGCAGATGCTGATCGTAGCGGTCTTGAAGATTCATCTTCAGTTATTGATGTCGTTCTTGACATTGGTGATTTCGGATGGGAGCCATCGCTCTATGTCCTTGGTGCAAGCCCCTTGGACGTTGTTGACCGATGCCACACACTGATTACAACCTTGGGTGGATTGCAATGAAAAAAGTAGGATTGATACTCACCATCCTGCTTTTTGCACCGCTAACAGGATGTTTGGGTGATTATCAAATTTCGGATGAATGCATTATTGCAACAGATGCAGATGGTAACACATTGACCATCATCACCTATGATATCATTGCACTCAGCGATGAGGTTCTTGAAGAATTTACCAACCAAACAGGATACGAGATTAAGATGATTCGAGCTGATGATTCAGGGGGAATCTTGGAGAGCCTTCTCTTGACCAAAGATGCTCCTCAAGCAGACCTCGCCCTAGGGTTGGATAATACATACCTGCAAACAGCATTGGACAACTGTTTGCTTGCCCCCCATTCTGCACAACTTCCCGACATCGATCCTCTTGCACTTACCCCATATTCTGGAGAAATGGCTGTTCCGTTTGATCAGGGTTATGTTTGCCTGAATGTGGATACACAAGCACTGGAAGAAAACAATGTATCCTTCCCTACAACCTTAGAGGAATTAACCAATGAACAATGGAGGGGGAAAACCGCTTTCCCGAGTCCAACAACTTCTTCTCCTGGTCGAGCATTCATGACAGCAAGCATTGACTATTTTGAACGCCAATCCAACATGGACGCAATGGAATGGTGGGAGGCCATGGCTGACAATGACGCCATCTTTACAACAGGATGGAGTGAAGCGTACGAGATTCATTACAGCGGTGGCTACGGTGTTTGGGAAGACGGTTTCATTGGAGATGCATGGTTGACTGTATCTTATTGCCATTCGCCAGGTGTGGAGGCCTTCTTCGGTGGAAATTCCACCATCTCAAAGGCGGTTGACATCGATTATGCTTCTTTTCACCAAGTGGAATATGCAGCAAAGGTCAACGGGGGAGGTTCAGCCTCAGCAGTCGATGCTTTCATTGAGTTTCTTCTGAGTAACGAGATTAATACCAACATGCCAGAAAACAATTACATGTATTCTGTTCTTGAAGGGGAAAATCTTCCTGAGACAGGCGGTTACCGACATCACAGTCCAATCCCATCATCACCCTCTGAAATAACAGCTGAACGAATTGATGAAGAGATGGAAAACTGGTTGATGAATTGGCGAGAAGCAACACAGTCACTTTGAGTTGCTCAACATGAACGCATCAATCTGGCGGCCCATCCCAGTCGTTCTGTATCTTGCGATGATTGTGATACCGCTTCTTCTTGCAATCGATCGACTCATTTTCGTAACAGGTTCGAATCCAATTCAAGCGATGTTTCAAATCGGTGAGCATCCTCTTGGTTCAGAAGCAATTGTCTTCACATTCATCCAAGCAACGTTGTCTTCAGTTCTAACTCTGCTCATTGGAGTGCCGATTGCATGGTGGCTTGGTCGATATCAATGGAAGAACATTGGAGTGATTCGAGCCGCCCTAACGCTTCCATTTGTAACTCCTACGATTGTAGCAGCGATGGGCTTTCTTGCTCTAATCAAAGAGAGAGGAGTTCTCTCAACAATGGGAGTTGATCTTCGGAATGATACAGGAATAATGGGGGAGATATCATCGGTGACAGGTATTGAGAATACGGGCCACATCATCGCCCTTCTGATTGCCCATGCATGGTTCAATCTTGCCCTTGTAATCAGGTTTGTTGAACCGAAAATTGCTACAATGCCGCCAAGATATGAAGAAGCATTTCGAATGCTACCAGTGGGCAAATCCCCATTCCAGAGAATGAGCAAGTTTTGGTGGCCAATGCTCAAAACTCCAATATTATCTGCCTTTGTGTTTACCTTTATTTTCTCATTTACATCCTTTGCATTGGTACGATGGCTTGCACCGGGGATGTGGACCTTAGAGGCACTAATGGCAACCGAAGGAGGTGCTGCTGGAATTCCTGGTTACAGAGTCGACGTGAGTCGTCTTGTACTTGGGGGAGCAACGTTACAGGCAGGTGTGCTTTTGATTGCCCTCGGTCTAACAGGACGTTGGCAACAGCAACAATCGAATGAAATCGAAATCGTTTCAGAGGGATATTCTCGGTCCTCTTTTGGAAAGCCAAAGCTCCTTCCACGCCTCGGCATCTTCAGCGCTACCGTCTTTGCACTCGCTCCTCTGATGTTGATGGTCATCTCTTCAGTAAGAATTCGAGATCGGACCTCAGAATCCTACAGATGGAGTCTCGACGCTTGGGAGTTAGCATTCAAGGGCAATTTAACGTATGCATCAGCCCCGGAAGCACTTACAAATTCGCTCGTATATGCACTTGGTTGTCTTCTCATCGCATGCGTTCTTGGCTTCTTTGTAGCGCAAACCATCCATTCACTTGAACAACAAAACAAGCCACGTCTCGCTCAAATCATCGATGTGCTCTCAATGTTACCCCTTGCACTTTCTGGAGTCATGGTTGGGCTGGGAGTCTTGATTGGAATCCTGAAGTTCTGGCCAGACCTTTTTTCATGGTACGCATTACCGATATTGCCTCATGCAATGCTCACGACACCGTTTGTAATCCGAATCCTGTTGCCAGCAATGCGTGAAATTGATTCAAGTTACGAGGACGCTGGCAAGATTCTAGGTTACAGTCCAATTCAGCGATTCTTTCGGATTAAGATACCACTTCTCAAGCCACAGCTTGTCGTTGCTGCTGCGTTATCGATGGCGTTTTCACTTGGAGAGTTTGGAGCATCGTGGATTCTTCTGAGATCGGGTGCATGGGACACCTTGCCGGTGCTTGTCGATCAACTCATGTCACGACCGAAGTATTTCGAACTGGTGGAACCCGTTGCCATGGCAACAGCAACGGTGCTCATGTGCATGACCTTCCTACTGTTTGTTATCGCTGAACGGTTTCGCAGCCACCAAGGAGGAGGATTCTAATGAGCCTCATCGTTGAAAATCTAAGCGTCTCATTTGGCAACCAAGAGATTCTCAGGGACATCAATCTCAACCTTGAGCAAAGCGAGATCATAGCGATTCTCGGTCCAAGTGGGTGTGGAAAAACTACACTGCTTCGGACAATTTCAGGGCTTCAGGAACCTAATTTTGGAAAAATCTCTTTGCAAGGAGAACCTATCGAGCACGTGCCTTGTGAACAACGAGGCATTGGAATGCTGTTCCAAAAACCGGTCCTGTTTCCGTTCAAAGACGTCCTCGGCAACATACTCTTTGCATATCAGCGAAAGGAAGAACGGAACATGGATGATGTGTACAGCATCCTCAAAGAATTGGGGCTTAAGGGAAAGGAACATCAAGCCATAGAAACACTCTCTGGAGGAGAAGCACAACGGGTTGTACTTGCTCGTGCTCTGCTTACCAATCCGAAATTACTTCTTCTCGACGAACCACTCTCTGCACTCGATGTTGACCTTCGACGCAAGATTGCACAAGAGATGCGATCGACATTGAAAGCAAGAGGAATCCCTGCGATCCATGTCACCCATGACCCAGTCGAGGCCACAATCATTGGTGATCGCGTCATTCATTGGATTGAATTACAACCCGGTGGTGTTGATGAAGAGTAAATTGTTTGGTAGCCAACCATGGACTCTATGGAGCCCTGTATGGAAACAACGCAAAAGCAGATTGGCGTTTACATCTTCCCTTGGAGTATTCTTTTTGTTTTTCATGGCCATGCCATACGGCCTCGTCAACAGGATTTCGAGTGGAATAGGATGGACTGCTTTTGATCCAAGCCTTTCCATTGATGAATCAATTCCATACCTTCCGATTCTTAATGTAGCATATTTTTCCCTTTACATCTATTATGTATTGATTCCATTTTTTGCCTCGAATGAAATGCAGCAAAAATGCTCAATCGTGTTCTCTCAACGATTGTTTGTCATCACAATTCCTGTCTTTATCATCTTCTTGTTGCTTCCAGTCGAAGTCGGTTTGCGAGGAGAAGTCGTCGGTGAAGATATTCTAACTTCCGTACTCACTCTCATCCATAACTTCGACAAAGCATTCAATGCCTGGCCAAGTTTACATGTCGTCCATAGTTTGTGTGTAGTTCTCAGCATACCGCTCATCTTCAATACCAATCGAGTTACGCTAACTGCGCTTTGGATTGGATGGGTTCTTCTCACCATCTCAACGATGACCACCCAGCAACACTACCTCTTCGATGTCATTACGGGAATCTTGTTTGCCCTTTTCGCCCATTATCGATTCATCAAGCCATCAATCATGAACTGTTTAGAAAATCAATACGATGAAGCGTTTGAAGCACTTCAAGCAAACAACGTCGACACCAGTTCAGGTTGAGTCAAGTAGATTGTAAGGCCTATACCAGCCATAATCATCATCCATGAACCTACCATCTTAATCATTCCAGTCATGCGACGCAGGAAATTAATCATCACTTGACGGCCAAGGCCGACAAGAACTGTTACCAAGATCATCAAAATCAGCAAACCTAGCATTAATCCAGACAACCCAGAGATGGTTGCAGAAGTACCTAGTGTTCCAAGGAAGATGACGAATGGCAACACAGCAGCTGCAGTACAATCGATGGATGCAGCAGCATAACCAATACCATAGAGGTACATGTTTCGTCGTGGAGTGAAAGTATCGTCCATTTCAGTGGTCGACCAACGATCGACAAGTTTCTGAACAAATCCAAGAACGTGTGATGTGATTCCTATGAGCATCATCGAACCGAGGATAACCAAGAGTATGGCGATTCCGATTGCGATGATTGTGACCATACCTGACTGAGCAAAGGCTTCACCCATTGCGAACGCAACAATTCCGATGATGATGAAAAAGGTCCACATTCCTAAACCAGCGAGCGTTCCAATAACCCAAGAAGAAGGCATTTTCGTTTTCAGTTTCCCTTCTGCTATGAGGTCATCTTCTCTAGCACCGAGGCTGAGATAGTAGGAGATGAATCCGGGCAGAACTGGGAATGCACACGGTGAAAAATAGACCAATATCGAGAGAACCATACCAAGAGCAAACACTGCAATAAACGACGTAGACGGTTCTTCCCATGCAATTCGATCGTCCATTGTCTTCGTGACATTACCAGTGAGCGCAAGGTCAACTGCATCGTTAAATTCACCCCATCCAGAGATTGGAGTCCCCGTTGCTTGGCGTTCGATGATGTACCCTTCTACGTCAATCACCATAACAACTGGAATTTGTCCAGTTCCAGCGGTGGTAAACAATTGCTTCGGATCTGCTGAAGAACCATCCTCAAGAGTGGCTGCTTTGGTAGAGCCAAGTCCGGTCGGGTAAAGTGGCACAGTATATTCACCAAGTGAAGTGTTGAGATAATCGAGCGATTCAGAATACCATGCCCCGTAGGCAATGATATGGAAACCCACACCATTTTCTTCAGCGGTTTCCTGCCAACCGTCCATCTCCTTCTCAAGATGCTCTTGAACGTAATGACAACTGCCACAATCCCTGGCCATTAAATCAAGAATAATGACATCGCCGCGAAGATCAGACAATTGTATTTGGCCTTCTGAATTGGTAAAATTCGATTCGATCCCATCGCGATTTAGACTGTCGATGACAATCTCAGGAATAGGAGCGGGTTCAGCATCGGATTGGAAGATCTCATCCATGCTATCAAACAGAGATAGACCAGCAAAGGCTATGACTCCGAAGAGGACGACCGCTACGCCAAATGCCTTCCACGTTTCAGAGCGCTTGAAAACACCCCAATCCGCTTGGTCAAGCATCCCCATAACAGTTCCATTCACTGATTGCAAATGAAACTAATGCAGATATTCATTCAACGTAAATAGTAGTAGATTCGTAGATGAGTTTGTTTTCCACCGCATTCAAAATTTTGATTTGAACATCGCAAGGCCCACTGCAAAGGTCATCCGACCCTTCGCTAATATCGACTGCCTCTCCTAGGCCCCAATAAGCATCTCCATTGTCAGTAACATGGCAAGAAGTATCAGCGGATTGCCCTGGTTGTGTGCATTGAATAAATGCACCACCATTTACAGACAATTGAACAATAATTTCGGCCCAATTCAGGTCATTACCCTGGTTCATTGTAACATAAACCAAATCTTCACCAGCCGTAGAGGTTGGAGTTTCGGATGATGCATCGATAACATCGAAATCATATAACATGAATTCACCATCGGTGTTGCCTTCTGCGAGACTGCTTGCCCAAATCCAGAACAATAGCGTACTCGAGAGGAAGGATTGGCCTTCACAGCCCTCTGCTAGGGTTGAAGCAGGACTCAAAGCATAACTAACTTCGTGGACAGCGAACAATGCAACAACATCCTCTGGAAAGGTGCTTTCGTCTTCTATGTCGATTTCAGCACCATCTTCAGCAGCCTCCTCCAAAATGTCAACAGCTTCGTCTATCAAATCATACATTCCAGTCGGCGAAAGTGCCAAGCAGATGGATTCATCCATCTCAGATAAGGCGAGAGTACCATAGCCATCTGCAGCCAAGTAAGCGTGAGCAACGTCAACTGTCATGGTTTGAATATCGTCTTCGGCACCTTCAACTTCATCCTCGCCACCGTCGCAATCATCATATCCATCATTGACCCAATCAGAATCAACTTGATACCCATCATCACAAACAAAGAACTCACCCGATTCGGAAATAATTACACTCAACGTGGGAATCGCGGATGTCGACTCTAATGTTGCGGTAAAACTGGTACCATCCTCCTCAACGAGGAGGCCTTCTTCAGCAACACAGTCGCCGTCAATTATGATATGTGTTGAGATTGAGGATGATGATTCTTCATCATCCTCGTCATCACTCGCTGCCATTTGGTTCATCTCATCAGCTACTTCCTGTGCTTCAGACGCAGAACCATAACAGCCTTTCATTTCTAGGAGGTAAATGTCAAATGTTTCATCTGCATTCATTGCCACACGCATAGACAGCATCATTCCGTAGTACGTACCATCCAAATCCTGAGTGGTGTAGGTTGCATCGAGATTATCGATGATTTCCTCAAGTTCTGTACATCCGGCAAGCATCATTGATAGAGCAATTAAAATTGCAATCTTCTTCATGCAGTGGCATTGTTTCAGGTGGTTCTAAACTCTTTCTGATGTTGACAGTTACGGATTTAGGAATACCGATGACACTTCAAGACGCTCATGAGTCGGGTGAACCTCAATCATTTGTACGGCCACGGAAAGGATTTCAGCAAGATCTTCTGCTACGCTCAACGGCATCTCAATTCGACGTGCTGTTGCATCGTATCGCAGCCATGAAGGACTAATCTGCAACGTATCTTGCAATTCGAGCATGTCATCCCTCGCATCTTCTGGTTCAGTAGGTATGGCTCCGAAAAGAATGGTGTCATCTTCTGAAAGCGTTTCATAGGGACGCAATGTTGCTTCCGCCCTTCGACGGAATCGAGCACGTAGTTGTCCGGCATCTTTGTAGGATGCCGTACAGAATTTGAGATGGAACGATTTCTCCTTTGCTGCTTCTTTGAGCCGTAGGCCCAATTCAAAGGACCCTTCTGCTGCGGCTGAAAGACCGCTTGAAAGATTGAATCCTCGAACGTCCATGTTCTCTTGATTGCCTGTGGTAATTTCCAATTCGTTCAGATTGAGAAATTGGACTGGTAACGTATCCAATTGATCGAGAAGTGCAAAGAGAGACTCTTCTTTGTCAGGTTCACAAGGCAATTCGATTCCGACATTCATTCCAGCATCGCTTGACGCTTGGATAACGTCCTCATATTGTCGAGTGGTACCATCGAGGAGATGGAAACGGAGTTCATCCAATCCTGCAGAAGCGAGTTTCTCGACCCATTCGAGTTTGAAAGGAATTGATGTGTAAAGATGAATATGATGCTCTTTTCCGAAGGCCTGTTTGAGTTGCTTCACTGCTTCAACCGAACGCTCTGGATCGAGCATCGGGTCACCCCCAGTGATTCCTGTCCCAGTTGCCTTCATCGCTTGTCCTTCTTCAATGACTTCCTCCCATGTTGAACAGCGGCGCTCGTTCGCAAACATATCTGGTGATTCACGTCGATTCTCGGAGAGTGGGCAATAATCACACCCCCAGTGACACTTACCTGTCACGAAAAGAACCAGTTTGCGTCCTTCTTGACACTGAACGCAACCTTCAGCCTCGCCTTCCTCTGGAGGGAGGATTTCGGTATGCATTGGAAGATGAACGACCATGTGAAGAACCCCTGAGCACTCCTTGTTCAATCCGTCGGTGAAAGTGAGGACATTTCATTCAATAACCATGCATGAAAACGTCGGTCATTGGTCAATTCAGGATGGAAGGTAACTGCACATTTTGAGCCATCGAGCACACCTACGGGTTCTTCATTGAAACGAGCGATGATTTCGCATTGAATCCCTTCGGATTCAAATCGAGGAGCTCGGATGAATACACCCGGGAAGGCATCGCTGGATATCGTTGAATCAACGGTTCCAACAACGAGAGGTGTGTGTCCAAATTCATCGGGTTTCCGCGTGATGGTTACACTCGAACGTTCGGTTTGGTCAATCGTCACTTCAATCGGTGCTTCAAAGGATTGACGTTGACGCCCCCAAGCGTTTCGGGAAATGTTTGCACGAATGAACGGAGTGCGATTCTTGCTGGGATTTGCTAGGAGAATTGCTCCAGCACACGTCCCAAGCACGGGTCGCTTTGGATGCTTCTCCATCCATTCAAAGATTGATTCAAGCAAGCCTTCAGACCGAGAAGCAATGCGCATCGTAGTTGATTCCCCACCTGGAAGAACGAGTCCCTGAATGCTGTCATCAAGATCTTCTGCTCTTCGAAGATGGACAACTTCGACGGTCTGATTCAACTCCTCGGCAATGGAAAGAAGAGCCTCTTCATGCTCATGACGAGCGCCTTGCAACATAGCAAGACCGACTCGCATCATATTGGCCGCTGTGACTCCTCTCCTTTAGCACATAGCATCCTTGCAAACACAACGATTGCTGCATCATGAGTACCTCTATTCAAAAACCGTGCGCGACAGCATCCAATGCATGGCACATGAAGGCGACTGCTTCCTTGTCCCCGGTCCAGTACGAATGAGCGATGCATGTCTCCAAGCCATGGCAACCCCTGTCATGACTGCACGAGGAACAGAATTCAGAGATGTCATGGCTGACCTCAACGCAGGACTACGAACCGCATTCAATCTCACTCCATCATCACGTCAACGAGGAACTGAATCGTGGTCAGGAGAAGATGGGTACAAAGTCATCGCAGTTTCAGGTAGCGGAACTGCAGCAATGGAAATGGTGATTGCGAACCGATTCCGACCGAACGATCGAGTTCTCGTCCCAACCAATGGAAAGTTTGGAGAACGTGTCGCAGATATCTGCAAACAATACTGTCAAGTCAAACACATCGCATACGAGTGGGGGCGTAGTTTTGACGTCATGGAGCTTGAGGAACAACTCGGGCGTGGAACGTTTGAAGCGCTCTTAATTTGTCATAATGAAACAAGTTCAGGAATTACTCAAGATGCTGCATCGCTCGCACAAATGTGTGAAGAACACGGTGTTGCGTTCATCCTCGATGGAATTACTTCCGTCGGAGGACTCCCTGTCCATCCTGCAACATGGAATGCAGAAGCAGTGGTGATGGGTGCACAAAAATGTACAGCAGGGCCAAGTGGAATTGCTGCAATCGCCATCAATGAGCACTTCGTTGAGCGTGTTCATACCATACGGCAACAGGGAGATTCAAATCCAGTCTACTACCTTGATTTAGTCTCAGCAATCAAGAAAGGAAACGATGATCAAACTCCTTGGACCCCGGCGATTAATCTGGCAATGGGTTGGGCAGCATCGTTGCGTGACCTCGAAGTAGAAGGCCTTGAGAATCGATGGGCTCGATGTCGCACCCTTGCCAATGGAGTTCGAAGGTTGTTCACCGATCTTGGATTCATGTTGCTTGCAGATGGGGGACAACAAAGCGATACTGTCACCGCAATTATGTACCCTGAAGGCATTGATGACGCATGGCGTGGCAAACTCAAGGAGGACTATCAAACCCAAGTGATTGGAGCACAAGACCACCTCAAAGGCAAAATGTTCCGTGTCGGAAGCATGGGGACAACCAGTATTGAGGAAATGATTGAAGGATGCAAACGGATGATTGCTTGTTTCAATGACATGGGACACGCACTTCCAAACGTTGATGTTGCATCCTACTTTGCATGAAGCATGGGCAAGGGAATCGTACTCGGTCGATTCCAACCGTTTCATAACGGCCATGCCTACCTTGTCGAAGAAGCAATTGCTTTGTTTGGAAAGGTAACCATTGCAATAGGATCTGCACAAGATGAATGGACGATAGACAACCCATTCTCGATTCAAGAACGAACCGATATGATTCAATCATGGGTTACTGCGAACAATCATGCAAAAAGCATCACCATCGTTGGAATCGATGACATTAACGATCCAACGAACTGGGTGAAGCACGCATCAAACCATCATGGTGAAGGAACACTTGTCACATCCGATGAGGGTACGAAGCAACTCTATGAAGCGTCGGATTTTCCAGTTGCTTGGGTCGAGTTGCATCAGCGGAATCAATTCGAAGGATGGCGAATTCGTCAAACTTGTATGATGCTTTCAACTGTTTACGACGATGATGCAACACGGATGGTGCTTGGGCCAAGTGTTCCTGAATCAATTATTGAATGGTTGATTAAAGCTGACGGACTGTATCGCTTCTTGCAAATCAATGCTGGGCCACACCCAGGTTAATCATTCGGTTGCAACAACAACACGGGCAGCCCGAAGAACTCGTTCCTTGTACATGTAGCCGGGTTCTAAAACATCGATAACTTGTCCAGCAGGGAACTGTTCTGATGCAGGGATTGTGGTAATGGCTTCCATTGTGGCTGGATTAAATTCGTTCCCTTTGGCATCAATTGCTTTGATTCCATCTGCTTCGAGCTCACGCCAGAGTTTGTTTCGCAGCAAACGAAGACCCTGGGCAACCGGTGATTCGTCATCCTCATCAACCTGAGAAAGTGCTCGATCCACATCATTGAGGATGGGAATCATCCTTCGGGCAAGTCCCATTCCCCCATACTGAATAAGGGAGGATTTCTCTGCCATCAATCGCTTACGAACGTTCTGAATTTCAGCATCCTTGTATGCGATTTCTTTCTCTGCCGTTTCAGCTCTCTGAATTGCTTCTTCAAGTGGGTCAACCGGTTCAACATGCTCGGCCAACTCAATCTGCTCCTCGACTTCCTCAAAATCGGGGGTTTCGTCATCATGAGAATCAGATGTCTCATCCAAAGGAGTGTCTTCGTTTTCCTCTGACATGATTTCACCGAAACGGATGTGGTCTTTCAACCCGACGCTGTTGTGTGGTCAGGAAGTTCATTGGCTACGATGGTTGAAAGATTCCAAGAAAAGGTACCCCACTTTCTTGCTTCAAGATGGTCTCTACCAATGATTGCAACGAGATCATCCTCATTGTTCCACCGTGTCATTGTGTGAACCAGTGCTTTAGCCGCACGATCGTGGGCTTCAAACGTTGGGACAATGCGAGGATCTTCTTTCTCATCCATTGTTTCTCCGAGTGCTTTTCTTCGCTCCATCCAATCCAAACAAACACGCTCAGCGTATTCCTGCTCTGGAAGATTCTTCAGTGATTCACAAACACTGTCCCATGTGGCGCCTCCGTAAAGTTCAGCTTCCCCTTCAATGGTCTTCGAAAGAGCGACATCGAGATACATGTATGCTCGTCCCTCCCAGGCTTCCCAAGCACCGGGGCTTGCCCATTTCATCGCAAGGAGAAGCCCTTTTTCTCCATCGCCTGAGGCTTGTAAACAAGACCAGAATGGTGTTGAATCGGAAGGCTCTCGATTCTGTGTGTCCATCCAATCGAGCAGTTCCGCTTCAGCATCAATGTCAAAATTAACTTTCAGGCGAGAATCTTGATCTGGCCGAATGGACCGCATTGTTCGTTTTTCTAGACCAGAGTAAAGGTCACTCCATAACGTAGAAACAAGTTGACGAAGACTTGGGACATCGACGAGAAGAACAACGATTTCTAGTCCCATGATTGTACCGAAGGCTCACCATTCTTTGAGGCATTCGGCAAGTTCAAAAAACAAAGGAATGGAAAATTTCTGTCTGAAAAGGCAACAGCATTGAAGAACAAGGCCTGTTCCAAAAGGACAGGGGGGTTCGTATGGCGACGATTAAAGAGCAAATCGAAATGATTCGTGCTGAGATCGATAAGACGCAAAAGAACAAGGCTACGAACGCCCATATTGGAAAGTTGAAAGCAAAGATTGCTCAACTGAAACTCAAGGAAGAAAAGGCTGCTGCACATTCAAAAGCAAGCGGTGGTGGCAAAGGGTTCGAGGTCAAGAAATCGGGTGATGCGACCGTTTCACTGGTCGGTTTTCCTTCAGTAGGTAAATCAACACTCATCTCCAAAGTAACCGATGCTCATTCCGAAGCAGCTGGATATGCGTTTACAACACTCACTTGTATCCCTGGTGTCATGGAACACCGTGGTGCTAAAATCCAGATTCTTGACTTGCCAGGACTCATCAAAGGAGCTGCTGAAGGAAAAGGAAGAGGAAAAGAGATCCTCAATGTCATTCGTTCCTCGGACATGGTCCTTTACATCGTTGATCCGTTCCAAGACGGTCACTTTACAGTCCTTCACCGAGAACTTCACAATTCAGGACTTCGATTGAATCAACAAAAGCCTCCTGTCTTCATCAAGCGCGTCGACAAAGGTGGAATCGATGTGCGCACTACGGTCGAACAAACCCACCTGTCTCCAGAAGACATGGGGGACATTATCCGGTCGTTCGGATATACGTCAGCAATTGTTACACTCCGTCAAGATACAACGGCAGAACAGATCGTTGACTGCTTAGCAGGGAATATCATTTACGAAAAGGCAGTCATTGCGATCAATAAAATCGATATTGCAACCCCAGAAGACATTCAACGAGCGAAATCAGGCCTTCCTGATGATTGGCCAATTATGGAAATATCAGCGTTCAAGGATATTGGACTCACAGAACTGAAGGATTTCATTTACGACAATCTTGGTTTCATGCGTGTGTTCCTCAAACCCCAAGGCCAAGAAGCCGATTTAGATGAACCATTGATTGTCAAAGACGATTCAACTGTCGAGACCATATGCAACAAACTCCATCGTGACTTTGTACGAAAGTTTCGATTTGCACGAATTAAAGGACCATCTGCAAAATTTGATTGGCAACGTGTTGGGCTTGATCACCAACTCAAGGATGGCGACCTTTTGACCATCGTGGTGAAGCGATGAAGCAGTTTTGGCAGTACCACAAAGATGTGCTCGCAGTAGGACTCGGTCTGTTTTTTGTAAACGTTGGAATCATGCATTTCACCGATGTTGAATGGTTCACACCAATCGTTCCAGAGATCCTTCCATTCAGTGCAGAATTTTGGGTGATTATCAGTGGAATTCCAGAAGTGTTGTGTGGCATTGGACTGATTGTTCCACGCACCCGGGCTTTGGCAGGAAAAGCAACTGTTGCCCTTCTCATCGTATTGTATTGGGCGAATCTCAACATGTGGGTTAACGGCATTGAATTGAACGGAAGCACATTCCCTCTCTGGGCACATGTTGCACGAGGTCTTGCTCAAGTAGCAATGATCGGAATTGCAGCATACCTTGCAGAATGGTTGCCTCGAACGAATTCAAAGCAGGATTAATTCCATTTGTCATCGCCGTCTTGTCCGTTACGGACTCGTACAAATGCAACGAGAAGAACAAGTACGGTGATGAGAAGGCCAATCTGAACAATACCACCGGACATCGGAGAAGATTTGTCATCTTCATCCGTTTGATTTGTTGAATCGTTTGGTGATGTCGGGTTTGTGTTACTATCTCCGCCTTCAACAGCGATGGTGATGGAAATGCTGCTTTCATTCATGTTTCCAGAAGCATCAGCACTCCGCACAGTGATGGAATAATCTCCATTAGCGTAAGGTTCTGTTACAAACTGATGGTTCTTCTTCGTTGCAAATGCATCCTCATGGATCGAAGTCGTTCCGATTAGGACTTCCTCAGTTGCGCTCTCAGAGGTGTACCATGTTACTTGGATTCGTCCATCATCGAGCACTTCTGCATCGAGATTCAGAAGTTCAGGCGCCGTCTCATCAACGACATTGCTTGTGTTGAAGTACAGGATTATGTCATCCGCTTCATCGGCTTGAATGAAAACCCAATACGCTGTTCCAACTTCAAGTTCAGTTAGCGTCACGGCGTGGTCTGTTCCGGAAGCGGTTTCAATACGATTTGTAGATGAATCCACTGGTTGAACATCAGCAAGTGCGAACTGAATTGAGGTCGAATCTGATACGGTAGTTGACCATGTAATCACTGCACTGGAAGAAGTCACAGTCTCAATGGAAGCCCCGAAAATCTGTTGAGGAATTTCCGGCATCTCAAAGCCAGTCAATTTCGCATACTCATGTCCATCAACATCGTATGACGAAAGCATTGCTTCTTGACCTGAACCGTTGAGAATAATATCGATGATGTTTGGATCATAATCAATTCCATCATCGGAGGCTGGGTCTGAACCTCCACCAAGTGTCCATGTCGAGGGTGATGCATCCACATCACGCCACTTCCCTGTTCCAAATCCATCCTGACTACCGATGACGACAATGTACCGATAGTTCGGAATATCGTCTCCAATGACATCCTTACTGATTGTAAACGTGATTGTCTTTGCATCAATGTCTCCGGACACATCGATACCGCGAGAGGATGTGCTACCTGTTTCCGATTGAACCGCTAAAACTGCGCCTGGTTCACCGGTTCCGCTGATTGCAACTTCCCAAGCCCAATCCTCATCAATCATGGCATTTGCTCCATCAAGCATTTCGGTTGAGCCGTAAGATGTATCTCCTTGATCAACATATATCTGAACGATTTGATGGCTGAATCCGTTGCTCAATCCCCATATATCCGTCATCTCTCCCATCTCAAGAATAAATTGAGCGTTCCATGAACTCTGACGAATTGTGAGTTTCTTCGCATCCCACAAACCTCCATTGTTTGGTGTTGCGAAATCACTTGCAAGTGGATAGATGTAATCTCCGTCACCGGTCTCATCACCAATTGCATCTTCAAGTTCAAGCAACGTCACCCATTCTTCAAGATCAGGAAGAACAACTTCTGCTGGAGCAGGTGGTGCCATTTCCTTGTCCTCTCCATCACCGTAGGCAAGGGAATCTGCAAGGGCAGCTACGACCTTAATTCGAGTGGAATAACGTGGAGCAAGTCCAATTTCAGACCAAGGAATCACAAATTCGTACACATCTTGAACTGCACATCCTCCAAGGCCAGAACTGCCACTTAGCACCCATTGCTCTTGGTCTCCAGTCTTGCCTTTCGCAGTAAAGAGATTCCATTTGGCACGCCCATCATCACGAAGAGTATCAAAATCAAAGGCCACCATGTACTTGGATGGGAAGCTGAGAATTTGATTGCCATAATACGTACGGAAGTTGGTTTCTGCTTCATTGAAATTGACTGCATTTGGTTGCATAAAATACAGGGCTAAATCGGGAGACTGACCATTGAGCGACATGTTTTCGAGTTCTTGGATTGTTGTTGCATCAACCCTCACAAACACATTCGAGGCATCATAGCCAACATAGAATTCATCGATGTTGAAAGGAGCACCTTCAACGGGTGCATCATAACGTGCTGCTCCGTCCCATTCACCTGGTAATGCAACACCGTCGATCATCGGCTCGATGATGGCTGAGGCTGCTGGGGAAGGAATTGCTGGGTTTGTCCACAGATCCTGAAGATACGGTGGAAGATCGAGATTGACTGCACGATAGATGTTGGACAAATGGACTTTGAACAAAACATCCCAATTTTCGTCATAACCACTGTCTTGGTCAAGACCATACCACCAGAACCAATCGCTACCTTCAGCGATGTACAATGACTCCCATGCGGCTTCCAGTCCAGGGTCATTTGGATTATCCTCTTCGAATGCTACAAGTTTCTGACGAGCTTCAACCAAACGCTGCCATGCAAGAGATTCCTCTTCTTCGCCAGCCCATGTTCGCAGAGTTCCATCAATCCAGGAACCGGTTCCAATGGTCTGAATTTCAGGCAGAGTTGGTTCTGTTTCTAGGAATTCTGAAGGTGTTGTCGTCACAATGGTTGGGTGTGTTGCGAGACGCCCATACCATTCCGCCATGAACGGTCGAGCGTTGTCTTGATGTTGAAACTCGGACATAAACATCCAGTTCTCCCCATCAAGAGCCACGGTTAGGAGATGCTCGGATGGGTCTTCTCCAGCATCAAGGAGTTGTTGTCGGATATTGTCGAGATAAGCAATAAAATCCGAAACGGCTGCTTCAGGCGTCATTGTTCCGTACTGGAATGCAATACGGTCAGAGATGACACGATCACGGAAGATAACAGCAACTTCGCCGCCGTCTTCTCCAGTCACCTTCCATGGTGTTGCCAGATTGGTCACATCTTCAACATCGATGAAATCACCATTCTGGTTCGTGGATTGTTTGAGGATTTCTTCATCGGTGACCATCCACTCAATACCAACATCGGTGACAGGTTGAACCATTGCTGGGGAAACGGCCTCCTCGCTTGGCCACATACCGGTTGGGCGGAAACCAAGTTCGTCTTCAAACAAGTCCATACCAGTGATGAGATGATTTTGCACATCCTCTGGCCATGCCTCTTTATTGACACGAATTCCGTCCTCCATTGTCCAACCTTCCATCATGAGCAACGGCATGATTGGGTGATAGTACGGTGTTGTGGTCAATTCAATCTGCCCGTTAGCAGCAAGTTCACTGTACATAGGCAGAACGTTGCCCATGTGTGCATGCTGAGCATCAAGAACGTAATTCAAATCAGCCAGTTCATAGTTTCCGTTCTGCATGAAAAGGTCGATGAGACCCTGATCTCGGTGGCTAGAATTGTATGCACCGAGAACATAATCGGGTGAGAATTGATAGAGGTACCAAAGGACTTGAAGATCGAGGAAATCTTGAGGAGGAAGTAAATCGTCATCCATAATTGTTGCAGGCTTGAGATTGTGCAGCGTGGCATCGTAGAGTTCTTTGTACCGATTGCTTGAAGGTTGCAGCCAACCCAATTTAGGATCGTCCACGGAAACGTTGTAAATCCAACCACTGTTCCAAAACGATTGGAACTGCATGGTATGGAGTTCGAGATCAGTCGCGTTTGGATATCCATTTGTTGCCCTGGAACGTTTTGCGATATCCGTGTGAACATCGAGTGTTTCTTGTTCATGGTAGTCCACAAGTTGCTCAATGAATGATGGAACCAGATTGTAGGTCACTTTGGTATCTGTGTCAGCGAGTATCCCCGGTGAGTCAACGTATTCGGTCATTGCATGAACTCGAACCCAAGGCATTTCGTACATTCCTGTGAGTTTATTCTTGTAGTAGGGCTGGTGCTGATGAAAAACAATCGCTAGGTTGAGGGCGTCATCCACTTTACCAGCAGCGGCAGGTTGTATGACTGGGATTTGGTTTGGGATTGATGCGTTGTCGACATTTTCAATGTGCCATGCATGTGTGAATGTTTCAGCTCCGTTGTTGCTTGATGGATTTTGGCTAGGGAACGAAGCCCAGACGTTTCCCTCGTCCTGCCATTGCGCATAGACCATGACATCCAATGATGAAGGCGAACCCAGTTCTGACCACGGAATTACAAATTCAGTGATTTTGTTGTCGCTCCAACCCGAATACAAATCGACGACATGAGAACTCTCAACCCATGTGCTCCCATCGTAGGATATGATACGTGAATACGAATCATCCTCCAGAACAAATCCATAATCAGCAGCAAAGGGGAGAGTGTGTGAAAAACCCCAGTCCTTGCTCAGCACAGATCCTGAAGTTGTTGTGTTGAAGTAAACGAACATATCTGCTCCCTCAGTGGTTGCCTTCCAGTCTGTTCCGTTCCAACCGACGTACAGATTTGTTGCGTCCCATGTAAGGTGCAGGTCGACATTCGAACTCTCCATCAGACTGTCGGAATCCCATTCACTCAATTCACCGTCAACAGTGATGGTTGAAGGGGTCAAACCAACGGCAAAACCACCTAGTGTTGATGTTATGAAAAGGAGCGACAAAATCACAGCACTTCTCCGCATGGCTTAACCGTAGCAATGATAATTTGAAAGACTTTGCAATGATTTGATGGAGTCAACACACGAAAGTGGGATTCTCTGTCATTTGACCTCCCTTCCAAAGCAGAAGTTATCGCAAGGCTACCAATTTGTTGACTGGCTTCACCAACAAGGATTCGCATACTGGCAGGTGTTACCTCTAACGCCTCCAGACAAGTACGACTCTCCATATGCTTCACTTTCCGCCTTTGCAGGATGGAAGGATTTGACTGATTCTGATCGAGATTATCCCATGGATGAGGACACGTATTGGCTCACCGATTGGGCATTGTTTTGTGCAATCAAAGAGAATCAAAATGGGAAGCCTTGGTACGAATGGCCTGAAGCATTGAAGAATCGGGAAAAAGAAGCTCTTGAACCGTTTCTGGAAAACCTTGAGCCCTACATTCAACAGCAACGAACATTCAATGCTGAATGGCAAGAACTACGAACATATGCAAATTCGAAAGGGATCAAAATAATCGGGGATGTACCTATTTTTATTGCTCATGACTCAGCTGATGTTTGGGCACACCGAGAATTGTTTCAACTCGATGAAGAGGGCTATCCTAGATTCATCGCAGGAGTCCCTCCAGATTACTTCAGCGAAACCGGACAGGTATGGGAAACAGTTCTGTACAAATGGGATGTACATCGCCAACAAGATTGGACATGGTGGAAGGAACGAATGCAACGTATGTTCCGCATGTATGATGTCGTTCGAATCGATCACTTTCGAGGATTTCACTCAAATTGGGCCATCCCATACCCCGAAGAAGATGCTCGAAACGGCCATTGGCAAGATGGACCTCAAGACGAGTTGTTTGAACACATCATGGCCCTTATCGACTCACCCGAGCAGATTATTGCTGAAGATTTAGGCATCATTCCACAAGAGGTTATCGAATTCCGAAAGCGACAACAGCTCAGAGGAATGAGTGTCCTACAGTTTGGATTCGAAGGTGACCTGCAAACTAACCCTCATCATCCATCCAACATTCTCGATGATCAGGTCGTGTACACAGGGACTCATGACAACAATACTGCCCTTGGATGGTTTGAATCTGCATCAACTGAAGAGCAAAACCGTTTGCGGTCACTTGCCCTTTCGGAAGAGAAAATCCATGAAACACTCATTCGACTTGCACGTGAATCGAGATCCCCAATGTCAATCATTCCATTGCAAGATTTTCTTGGTCTCGGATCCGAATCTCGCATGAACACACCTGGTCAAAAAGGTAAAAATTGGAGTTGGAAGTTTACATGGCAGGATCTGAAAAGGTGATTCAGGTAACAAAGAACTCATAACCTGATTAGACGAGCATACATCATGCCTGTGGTGGGTTATTTTACTGCGGAAATTGGCCTTTGGTCCGAACTCCACACGTATTCAGGCGGTCTTGGTGTTCTTGCAGGAGACCATGTTAAATCAGCTGCTGATGCGAACATTCCACTCGTTGGAGTGACACTTCTCTATCACCAAGGGTATGCTCGACAACACATCGATGACAGCGGAGTTCAAACGGAATCATTCCCTGAACATGACCCTAACAACCACCTTTCCAAGACCGATATTGTACTCCGCCTCAACTTGGACAACAGAGCACTGCTCGCCTATGTTTGGAAGGCAGAAATTATTGGTCAATCCGGCCATCTTGTTCCAGTCTATTTCCTCGACACACGCCATCCTGACAATTCACCGGAACACCAGGTTCTCTCATCAAGGCTCTATGGGGGCGACGATGATGTTCGAATTCGTCAAGAGTTTGTTCTTGGAGTTGGTGGCGTACAACTCTTTGATCACTTGGACACTAAACTGAGTGGTCTCCATTTGAATGAAGGCCATTGTACCTTTGCCATGCTTGAACTTCTCAATCGTGGTTGGAGCCGCACAGAGTTGGCACAGCGCAGTCTCTTCACAACCCATACACCTGTTCCGGCTGGACACGATCGTTTTGATTGGTCTTTGGTTGAAACTGTCATTGGAGATTTACTTCCCGATGATGCGAGAGAATTGGTACGAGACGCGGGTGATTCTGAGCATGGCGCTCGGTGTTCGATGTCGCACCTTGCTATTTCTCTATCAACATCTGTAAACGCAGTTTCCAAATTGAATGCAGATGTCGCTATGACCATGTTTGGGGAACAACGAATTCAACCCATTACCAACGGTGTTCATCACATAACATGGACATCTCCTACCATGGCGACTCTCTTCGATCAGCATCTTCCGGATTGGCGAAGCAGTCCTGAGGCACTTTCCAATGCCGAGGAACTTCCCACCACGGACCTACTCGATACACGTTCGAAGGCTCGACAAGAGTTGAGAGACTATGTCCAAACAACAACAGGTGTCGAATTCTCACCAGATCGACTAACCATTGGATTTGCACGACGTTTTGCGACCTACAAACGAGCCAATTTAGTGTTCAAAGATATTGAGAGGTTGCGTTCCATTGGGGCTGGAAAGATTCAATTCGTCTTCTCCGGCAAGGCTCATCCACGAGATCAAGGTGGAAAACAACTCATTCGGGATATCTTTGATTCGGCCAAGGAAATCGAAGAAGAGATTCCAGTTGCATTCATAGAAAATTACGATATGCACACAGGATTGATGATGACAAGCGGTGTTGACATCTGGCTCAACAATCCCATTCGTCCGATGGAAGCTTCGGGAACATCCGGCATGAAAGCGGCGATGAATGGTGTTCCAAATTGCTCAATCTTGGATGGTTGGTGGCCTGAGGCCTGTATCCATGGCGTCAATGGATGGGCGATTGGAAACGGAGAGGATGATCGTGATGATGACAGAGATGCTGACAACATCTACAACGTTCTCGAACATGATGTTCTTCCATCATGGCACGGACAAGGATGGGCTGAAATGATGAAAGCCAGTATTGTTGCATCCGCAGGATTCACAGGCAAGCGAATGATTCAAGATTACCTTGTATTTTATGATCAATTCTCGTTATGATTCCATTCATCGTCGAACGAACCGCTCTCAATTCTCCCGCCTTTTCTCCCAGAGAAAATCAAGACGAGGGCGACGATTACAATTGCTCCAATGAGGGCAGATCGAGCCAGCGTGATGGATGACGATTTTGAATCTGCACCTTCGGTTTGTTCACACGGCTCACAAGCCGCTATTGGACACACTTCATCAGCGGGCACCTCGTACGTATCTCCACAGCATAGATCGCACGTTTTCATCTCCTGTTGAGTTGACTGATTGTCATTTGTTTCGTTCGTAGGATCTGTTTGATTCTCGGTGTTGTTTTGTCCCTGAGATTGATTCGTCTCATTAAGACCACCTCCATCTGTCACATACTCGCATCCTTCATCGATGGTCGCATTGGGATCGAAATTGAGGGCTTCTGAATCCATGCAACCTACAACATCTTCGACAGGGAAATTGCAGGTTCCGTCATCTTCGGTGGCTTCTGAATCGAAGTTTGTCGCTGTTGAATCTGTACATCCAAGAACTGGAACAACTGGATAGTAGCATGATCCGTCCTCGTATGTTGCACTCGAATCAAAGTTAGTTGCTGTCGGATCGGTGCATCCATAGACAGGCAGGGGTTCGTTCTCCACATTCAATTCGATTACCGTTACAGAGTGAGCAGGCACGTTGAGTATTCCATTTTGGATGGATGTAGAACCAAATCGCACGACATCATTGCCCTCAAACCCATTGACGGATGTAGGCGCTCCTCGATTGAGAACGATGGACATAACCTGATCATCATGAGTCATATTGTAGACAAGCAAATTTGCCATTGCCAATCGTGTGCTGTACTCACCTCGTTGAAGTGCGAGCGATGTTGAACGCAACTTACCAAGTTCAGAAATATTCTCGAAGAGGCTGTTCTCCATCGAACTCCAGGAACTGTTGTTTCGATACATGTGTCGATTATCTGGGTCTGCACCACCGTACTCACCATATTCATCACCGTAATAGAGAAGCGGAGCACCGGGGGTTGTCAGCAACCAACCGTAAGCCTGCATTGCAGCATTGTAAGCAGATACGTCTCCTGGTTGCCCAGGCAAGCCATCCTCAGACCATTGATTGAACGCATCGTTGGTTCCAGTATCAGCTCGACTTGTGAGTCGAGGGACATCATGACTTCCGACATAAGGAACCATGACTGAACCATTGAGGTATTGATCTTGGCTTCGATTTGTCCAATAATCAAGATGCTGATAATTCTCATTTCCTGAAACAAAGACGTTGTCAACAACTGCATGATACAAAACAAAGTCTGCCTGACCATCAAGTCCATCGGGGCCCATGTATGCATTGATTGTTCCATACTGTTCTTGGTTCTCTGTGAGAGAGTGACCTGACCATCCCATTGCAGTCTCTCCTTTGAGGTAATAATCTGTACCCACGGTTTCAAACCGTTCATTGACTTGAGCGACCAAGTTACGTGTAGCTAAGTCTTCTACGTGCTTCACAGCATCGATTCGAAGTCCATCCAAGTCATAGGTTTCAAGCCACCACAGAGCATCATCAATGAATTGCTCAGAAGCATTACGAATCTTCCAGTTCACATCGGGCATGTACGAGGTGAATTGGCAATCGAGGCGATGTTCTGTCCAATCGCAATTCGCAGTACCACAAATACACCCAGCGTTGAACCATTCAGGATTGTCTTGATAGTAGGTGTGCTGTTCATGGACATGATTGACTACAAAATCCATCATCACTCGGATGTCGTGGTCGTGTGCCGTTTGAACCAGTGCATGAAGTTCATCTTCTGTTCCAAGTTTCGGTTCAATTCCTCGAGGTTCTGTTGGCCAATATCCGTGGAATGAAGAGACATCGTGGACTCCATCGGCGGCTTTACCTGTCCCTTCTGCTGCAGTGTTGAATGGAGATAGCCACAATGCTCCAACACCTAAATCGTCAAAGTAACCGGATTCGATCATTTGGGTCACACCTGCAAAGTCACCGCCTTGCCAATCTGCTCCTTGTGTAGCCCCTGTCAGGGGTTCATCGTTCGATGTATTTCCGTTGACAAACCGGTCGGTCATGACCATGTAGATCAGAGCATCCTGCCATTCAAAATCTGCACTTGGGCCTGTCCAGAAAGGAACCAAGAGGTCGTAAGCGAGGTTCCCATCAACATCAAATCCATCGATTTTGAAGGTGTGCTTACCGTCCTCTAGCCCACTCAAATCATAGGTCCAAGTTCGCAATTGGGCATCCCATACTGAACCTGTAAGGGCAGATGGAGTTCCATCGAATGCAGAACCTGAAGAACCTGGGTGATACGTTACAATCAGAGATTGATTCAGCCGTTCAGCACTGAATTGTGGACGGATATGATCCCGTACTCGAACAAGAGAATTCTCGATGTCGCCACAGTAGGATCGTTCTGGGTTCATTGGATCAAAGATATATTGCCCATCTACGATGAACTTGTAGCAGTAAAGTCCCTCGTTGAGTTCAAGTTCACCTGTCCAAATACCGTTCTGATCAACCATTTGTACAGGAGTGTCCCAATCCCATTCGCCAACGACTGAAACGTCGCTAGCAGTTCCCTTGAAGGTGAACACGGTCTTGTCTGATGATTGTTGAGGAGATGCTTCGACATCGTTAGAGGCAAGCGGTGAAAAGACTACCACTGCCATCAAGAGGATAAGAAAACGAGCAGTACCTTTCATTCCGAATCCTCCGAGGATGTGCTTGGATTGTTGAACAATGAATTGGCGGTCTGTACCAAATCATCGATGTGTTTGCACAGGAAAGACCGTACGAAATCGTTTGCGGGGTTGTGATAGGCCTCCAGCGGTGCGCAATGTTGTTGCAACTCCCCATTATTGAGAATGGCAATCCGGTCTGCAAGCGTCATAGCTTCGATTTGATCGTGAGTGACATAAATGGTCGTGGTTCCAAGTTCATCGTGTAAACGTCGGATTTCATTTCGCATTTGATGACGAAGTTCAGCATCAAGATTTGACAGTGGTTCATCCATTAAGAGGACCTTTGGTCGACGAACAAGAGCACGCCCGAGTGCAACACGTTGTCGTTGACCACCGCTGAGTTCCTTCGGTTTCTTCTGAAGATGTTGACTCAGGTCGAGAAGGTCTGCAATTTCATCGACTCTGGATTGAATCTCTTGTTCATCCAATTTGTCTGAACCCTTCATCATTCGAAGACCAAATGAGAGGTTGTCTTGAATCGTCATGTGCGGATACAATGCATACGATTGGAATACCATACCAAGTCCTCGCGCACCTGCAGGCAAGTGATTCACGGTCATTCCATCGATCATGATTTTCCCATCCGTTACATCTTCCAAACCTGCTAGCATTCGCAGTGTTGTTGATTTACCGCAACCTGATGGACCCAACAGGACAAGGAATTCTTTGTCTTTGATTTCCAATGAGAGGTTTTGCACGGCTGTAAAGCCGTCATCAAATTGTTTGTGTACTCCATTAAATTCTACATTTACCATATTCTCACCCTTTGACTCCGCCCGCTGATAATCCATCGATCAAAAATTTCTGGAAGAAGAGGAATAGCAAGGCAACTGGGAGGCTCACTAAAAGACTCGCTGCCGCGAAATCACCCCATGCTTGACCTGTTGAAGAGATAAGAGATGCTAATCCAACAGGAAGTGTATACATGTCATTCGACGTATTGAACGTCAGTGCAAGAAGGAATTCATTCCATGCAGCGAGGAAACTGAACAGTGCTGTCACAGCGATTGCAGGCGTGGACAGGGGAAGAACAACCTTGGTGAACACTTGGAATTGGTTGCATCCATCGAGAACAGCTGCTTCTTCAAGTTCCCGAGGAATTGTGTCAAAGAAGCCTTTCAACATCCAAACGCACAATGGCAATGCAGTTACACAGTATGCGAGAATCAGTCCAAGGTGCGAGTTCAACAGACCAAGGGTTTTCATGACCAAAAAGTAAGGGACGAGAATAATGATTCCAGGAAACATTTGGACCAAGAGAAAAGAAAACATGGATGCATCTCGCCCTGTAAATTTGTAACGACTGAATGCATACCCTGCAGGTATAGCGATGAAAAGGCCCAACAATGCAGTGCCTACACTGACGATCAACGAATTTCTGAACCAAATCCAGAAGGACTCTCCATTGAGAATTTTGGAGAAATGTTCGGTTGTGAACGAATCACCAATCTGACCTCCGAGGGCATTGCCTTCTGAGAATGCAATGTCGATGATCCAGATCAACGGAACAACTGTAATCGCAACAAAGTGCAGGAGCGTGATGTGTGTTGAAGTTTCCTCAAATTTCTTGGTCAATTGTGCATTTCGCATCAACCCAAATTCAATGGCTGAATCGGAGAGTTTCCTCGAAGTCCACACCGTCACTGGTCGACCTGACAACCAATACAATGCTAATCCAGAGGGAATGAGTGCCCAACAGTGAATCCAGATGTTGAAGAGGGTTAGCTCGACAATGAGTATCCGATAGGAAGCGATTCCTAGCAGGACTGCGCTAAAGAAAAGTGAGAGATTTCGACGAGCCTCGTTGTTGACCTCTGGAAGCGATGCACGAAGGGAGGCAAACAACAGACAACTCAGGCCACCAAGGACAAGAAGTTCAGAATCAGCTCGAAGATAATCCACGGTCAGAAGCAATACATTGACGATGAATGCTGCGACAATCCAACGCCTGAGGGTGATGATCTCAACTGGAACATACCAGGAACGCATGTCAACAGAGGTTGTCATCAGACCGCCTCCGTTGCATTGGTTTGCTTCATGTAATACCAAGAGAAGGCAAACAGCATCATGAAGATGATGACTGACCAAGCGGCTGCAACACCATAAGCACCCTCTCTAAAGGCAACATCGTAAACGTAGGTGATGAGAATATCCGTTTGACCCGGCTCTCCAAAGTACAAATTCGGACCGCCGTCTGTCATGAGGTAAATGACATTGAACATGTTGAAGGTCCAGATAAATCCAAGCAGAGAGAGTGGAACCAATGCACTGCGCAGATTTGGCAAGGTCAGGTGTTGGAACGCTTTCCATCCTGATACTCCATCAACTTCAGCAGCTTCATACATGTCACGAGGAAGAGACTGCAGTGCACCGCTGATGGACATCATCATGAAGGGTACTCCGAGCCAAATGTTGACCAGAATGACAACGACTTGGGCTCCTGTTGGATCCGACAGGAAATCGATGTTTGTTCCCAAAAGATCGTTGATGAAACCATCAGGCTGGAACATACCTCTCCAAACCAGGACAGAGATGTAGGATGGCACCGCCCATGGCAAGAGAAGAAGAGTGCGATATGCTACTTTTCCGCGGATCTTGCTGCGATGTAAGAGCAATGCGAGGAACAAGCCGATACCAATATGTGCAGTAACATTGAGGACGGTCCATACAAGCGTAAACAATGTAACTCTAAGGAATCCATCCGATGAAAAGACTTCCCAGAAATTGTCCAAACCAATGAATGATTGATCACCCAACTGCGTTTGATTTGCATCCGTAAATGCCAGCCAGAAGCCATACAGAACAGGATAAAACGTCAAAACAGCTAATGCTAACAGAGCAGGAGCGACATAGAAGTGAGCAAGTTTAGATTGCGTTCGACCTTGTTTGGCATCGTTCCATTTTGCAAAACTGAGCAATGCAATGAGTGAAAGTACAATCGCTCCAAGAGCAAACAGCACTGGAGAAGTGTCACCTGATTCTGGTCGTTCATCAGCCACATTGGTTCGTTGAGTAGTAGAGAAAACAAGGGCATCATCTCCGAATACTTCGATGAGATGTTCTTGATCAGGCACCATTCCGGTCAAATCACACTGAATGAGTGACATCGTGGGTGTGAGAAGCCGAATCTGACCAATTTGAAGCAATTCCACTTCGTTCGATGTGCACGAATCATATTCGAGTATTACACCAGTATCTGTTGTGTTTTGACGCAATTGAGTATGCAACTCACCATCAACGAATATTTCGTATTCCGTAGCATTCGTTGACGTAAATTCAATCGTAATGGTACGATAACCCTCTGCGAGGGGGAATGGGTCCGCTCGTGAGAGAGAATCAATCTGTTCCTCAAGTTGTTGATTTGCTCCAGACAACGCTTCACTCGTCGTAGCGATTTCAGAGTATGCTTGTTCAAATGCAGTTGAGAGTGGATCGTAAACCAACGACATTGCACGCGTTGTCGGAGCAGGAGTACCTACCTTGGTCTGTTCAAGGAATCCAGAGAGAACCTCATCTTCGATGATTTCAACATCCTCCTCAAGAGCAACGTGTGTAGGCATGGTATAGGTCTCAACTGCGAATTCCTTCTGAACATCTTCTGATGAGAGCCACAACGCCAATTCAGTGGCAGCGACTTTGCTTTCACTCTGTTTGCTAACGGTCCAACCCTTGTAAGTTACAAGCGGCGACATGCGTTCTCCCGAATCCTCCACAAGAGGTAGCAGTGTTTGTCCAATGTTCAATCGACTTGCTTCATACGTCGCCCAATTCCAAGGTCCATCGAAAATCATGGCTGCTTTTGAGGAGATAAACTGATTCTTCATCCCCTCAATCTGTGTTCCTGTTGCAACCACTTCATGTTCAAGTTCAAGGTCAAGCATCCAGCGCATTGCCTCACTTGACCCATTTGAATCGAGGGACGGATTCCCGTTTTCATCAAACAGTGTCCCTCCAAATCCTTCTTGAATCGGGAACCACCAATAAGCCGATTTAATTGGTATTGCCAACCCTTGAACGTCTTGGTACGTCAGACTTTGAGCCGCTTGAAGGAGATCTTGCTCAGTCCATGTTGTATCGGGATATGCAATACCTTGGGCATCGAAGAGAGCCTTGTTGTAAATCAAAGAAAGACAATCTTGACTTGCTGGAATACCATACAGAGCATCACCATAGCGCATTGCTTGCAACGCTCGTTCTTCAAACAGGGCTCGATCCTGAGGAGTGAGATGTGGGCGTAAATCTTCCAATAATGGGAAACCGTCAACGCGGACTTCACCAATCGCGCCGAGTTGATCGCTCGACAGGCGCATCAAATCAGGGGCTTGCCCTCCTTGAGCTGCGGTCATGAACAATTGGTCTGCATTACCAAACGGAACCATTGTGACATCGACGGTAACGTTTGGATATGCATTTTGGAATGAATTAATGGAATTAAGAAACACCTCTTCCTCTTTACTTTCAGCTGCAAACGTGTGCCATACATCCAATGTGACAGTTCCATTCGTTGATTCTTGGTCGGACGATTGCTGGTTATTGCCAAGACAACCCGATAACAAAATCAGCAAAAAAATCCCGATTGCGAGAAGGCGTTTCCGAATGGAAGGGCCTTGCGCAATCCCGAGCATGCAGTGGCCTTGAATTGTGCAAACTTAAACGCCACGGAACTCCATGCAACTAGTCAGTTCGAGTGATGGTACGCTACAGGTAACTGACCCAAATGCATCCATTCGGTGTAAAGGAGCGTTTTCATTTCCATTCGTGCACTTTGACGCCAACGTTTGCGCATGGTTCGTTCTGCTTCCCTGCTTGGAATTGGAGGTCGTGAAAATCGACAGTTCGATTCATCTGTTTCTGGAATTGGAGAGTCTTCCCATTCAACGCCCCATAGGATTAGCCAATCGGGAGGTGCGACTCCAAAGTCAACCTCTACATCTGGATTCTGAATTGCATTGCGGACATCCTCAGGAGTAATTTCACCAAGCGTTAGAAGTTGGAGAGCCATAGCTGTACGTCGAACCTGATTCCAGAGAAAGGCCTCTCCAATGATTTGGAATCCAACAGTACGGCCATCGATGATCCAAGGAGTGCATGATTTGATGGTTCGAATAGGATTTTTTCCTGGTTCAAGTCGGGCAAAGTTTCGGGCATCATAGGTCCCTTCAAACAGTTTTAGCCATTGGGAAAACTCTTCTCCAGGGTACTTCCAAAATTCAATACCCTCCAATCTGTATCGGTATATGCGATGGACTGCCATACGTGGATTCCATTCCGAATCGACCGCACGTACATCGAGAAAGGCAATCTCATCAGGGAGTATGTCATCAACCGCTCGTACAAACTTCCGCGGAGTAATACTGTCCCAAAGTGAGGAAGCAACTCGGACTGTTCCTCCGTTGAGTCTAACATGAACTCCTGCATCGGTTCGGCTTGAAAGAACAAGATTGTGACCATCTTCATTTTTTGGAATCCATCCAAGTTTCTGGAAGGCTCGAATCAATTCGCCTTGAACCGTACGTACGTCCGGTTGAATTTGACTTCCATGAAATGCATCACCAAGGTAGCCAATACGAAAATGCAGACGAGTTTCTGCATCGGACATGGGTGGACCTCAATCTTCAGAGGTGAGGAGTGCAGCTGCTTCCTCGGGTTTGTATCCTAATCCGCCGACTGCCCAAATCAGAGCCTGCTTGACCCAAGGTTGAACCATTGGATTCGCCTTTTCTGGATCGATGACTTCAATGGTGTCAACAATATTTCGTGCAGCCATGTAAAGAACATCGTCTGTAGGGATATCAGCCATTTCGAGGCGACGGCTGTATCGTTGGAATTCCTTGACAGCTTGTGGGACACGACGACATTCGAGTGCAAAGGAGGCGAAATCTGCGATGTATTCATCGTTCTCTTCGTCAAGTTCCATCGCTTTCTTGTACGACATCATGATTTTGGTACCTGGAACAACATCTTCTTGTTCCTCCATATTGAGCATGTTTGCAAATTCAGCAAAGGTGTGTTGAAGGATAGCGTTGTCACGGTTGGATCGAAGTTTTCCATCAAGGTTTTCGACCGCTCCTTTCAAATCACCTGAACGGAATAACTCCATTGCATCTGCCATAACATCGTCGCTCATATTGCTCTCTCCAGTCTTGGCAAAAATTTGGGGTTCTTGAACACAACGGTTCATTCTTGTCCTTCGTTTTCTTGCGTGAGAATATCAGCAAGATTGTCCAATTTTGTTGATTGGCTGTGCTTTTTATGCATTTCATTCAACAGCGTTTTGGTATCTTCCCACCCTCGAATCTTGTAGAAACAATGTTTCGGATCAGGGCGAACTGTTCGAATTGTTCGTTGGTAAAACATCAGAGCAAAGAACGACTTCAAGAGACTCTTTCCTGCTTTTTCAACCGAGGTATCGTCCGCCTTTTCAGGCAGGTTCGGAGACACACCGACACTTCCACCAACAGATTCCTCAACGATACCAACACCAGAGTCTGTGAGAATTGTGAGAGTGGCAAAGCCTGTCATCGTTCCGAATGGAGTGCGTTCAACCTGAACTTCGGAAATTCGATCGAAAAGAATTCGACGGTGAGCTCGACTCAAGAGGAACGAGTGCTTGAAAATCACAGCGTTACTGGTAATGGCATAATCGAAACTGCGTTGGTAATAGAAGACCAAAGCCCAGTAGGTGAATGTCAAGACGAGGCCAGCCACGAGGAAGTTGTACTTGAGACCAAGGAACGGTTCGACATCCGCATCGGAGAACAGATCACGAATCAATGCAATCAAACCATCAAGTTGAATCAAAACTGGTGCGAGCGTTGCAAGCAACAACCAAATCGTAACCCATTTGCCAGAGGTAGACGTGTTCAGCATTCGATTAAACCAAGTGATGGTAGCCATAACCAAAACGAAACCAAACGGAAGTTTTGAACCTCCGAGTTCCATAACCCAAACGAGGAATTTAGCAAATCCACCGGAGTTGTCATTGAGAAGCGAGTCGGGTTTCCAAAACACCAGATGAACGGCAAAAACGAGGACTCCGAGGAAGTACATTCCCATAAATCCGAGTGGACTTGGAGATTTTGTCAAGAGAACTTCTTCTCCTTCAATCAATTTGAAACGGTTTTTCATCGCATCTGCATTCGATGATTCGTCGGAATTTTCAGAAACGATTGTTTCTGTTTTCTCGGCTTCTTCGTTTTGACTCTCATCGTCACTCATGTTGTTGACCCGGTTGGTTCTCACAACACAAGCAAATAAGCCCTTTGCTGGTATGGGGGGCTAGAGAACTTCATTCTGTCAATGGAGCAGACCCCAACTGTGTTCTGCGTTCCCCCGAATCCAATCGTACATCGATTCGTCTCGCAATCCGTGTTCATCTTCAATAGCGAGTGATTCGACTTCGAGAGGGTACTCATTGTAGGTCAGATGGGACCAAATTCCACCTCGTGTTGGTTGGTGGAAATCCCAATACGCTCGAGCGACAGCACGGACAGTGACTCGAATTGAAGTCCTACCGTTCTTGAGATGAATCATGAATCGGGGTAAATTGTTCTCTTGACGATTCTTGTCCACACTCACCACTCGAAACCGTTCACTACGCCCATGCTTTGCATCGTGAAACAAGCCACCTTGGCTCACTGCAATATGAGAAACGTCACGACGTTTCCATTCACGGGCATCTCTGCTGAGGATTGTTGTGGAGAGGTGAGGGAGGAACCAATCGAGGTAAGATCCATCGGAGAAATGAAGCACACCCCAGTACCATGGGACACTCGGTGCTTGAACGCATACCTTCTGGAAGTAGGCAGTCCCATTGACGTTCTCTCCATCGATGATACCACTTGCACGGGTTCCATGAAGGCGGAGAATATCGTATCCAAGTGATCCGAGATACGTAGCAGTTGCCTCACGTGCAGTTGACATTGCAGGGTTCCACGGAGTCATTTTCAATCGGATGGATTGAATTGCTTCGTGTTCAAGATCAAGATTCAACCAGAATTGAGATCGGTCAGCAAGCATACCCATCGAGCAATCACCTTCCAGCATTGGCACAACAGCGCCACCCCCTTCTCCTTCAACACCTGGCCATGAGGAATGCGCAGAGGGCAAAACGATCATGTCACAAACCTTTGCAATAATTTCATCGTGCATAACAGAACCATCAAACCACCAAGCACAAACCATACCATCGATTTGAATAGCACCTTCAACATCGAAACCTGGTGTTCCTTTTGGTTTCCATTCTACATCGTTAATGTGAACAACATCGTTTTCTTTCGTTGACCATAGGACCATCAATTGCTTCCCTGCCATAGGATGAGTCTCATCGTCAAGCATGACAAGCCACCACCACCAATCCCACGTCAAATGCTCGATTGGAGGACGATTGTTCAGACTCCACAACGTCGAAAAATCACCTGCAAAAGAATCCATAGCCCCACCTCAGACAATCTCTTTTGATTTGAAAATTAGTTGGCCAATAAACCAAAAGAAAATTGCTTGGAAAAGAAGAACAATCACGGAAACAACTGTTGTTGCATAGGGGCCCAGCCCAAGACCTAAATCGCTTTGTGCCCATTCAAGCGCACCGTAACCAGGAAGTTCATTTCCACCGAACATCAAGAACGTATCTCCTTGATTGGACCCCCCAGCCCACTCTCCAGCTTGTGTAAACATCGCCATGTCTGGCCAAGCGAGATAAGCACCTGAATCGATGATGCTCATGGACCAGCCAACAATCGACATTCGAAGGAAACTTGACTCCGGTACAGACATCGACAACAAGGCCATGCCTAGCTCCCATGCTGCAATTGGTAAAGCAAGAATGATTCCATACTTCCACAGAACGCCAAGGAAGGCAAAGAGCATACCGTAGACCAAGGTAGCGAGTAATGCAGCGATGAGAATTGAGAACCAGACGCCAAGGTCACCGAATCTGAAGAATTGATCACCCGGTCCCATGAAGCCCGAGACGAGGGCGAGAAGTGAGCAGACCACAATGAGGTAAGGCCATACAATTGCAAGATAACCAAGCATGCGATAAAGGAAGATTTCGCCACGGGCGATCGGTTTAGCAGTCATGTACTGCATAGTGCCTGAAGTCATCTCATCGCGAATCAATCCTGTAGCGAGGAACAGTGGTATGAAGATACTTAACAGGAAGACGAATCCAAGTTTCCCAATTCCAAGAATGAATGCTCGATGTTGGGCTTCCTTTCCATATCTGTCCTCGTCTGGATCTTCGTCCACGTACGGGTCAGCGAAAACAATGTAGCCACCATTGAGTGAATCATAGCGCAAGATGATGTTGCAAGGAGTTCCATCTCCGTTCCCATCTTGCTGACTAAGCAGGAGAGATGAATTCGCACAATCTCCATCGTTGTCATAGCCCGTAGTAATCGAGGACGCATCCGAATAATCCCAGTCGTAATCATCCTCATTGATGTACATCGATGCAGGTTCAGGTTCAATTGGAGGATTCAGCAATCCAGGATGCGAAAAAGCATCATTGAGGTCAGTACCGTACTTGATCTCCTGACCGTTTACGTAGCCATCCCCGTCCCAGTCGTAGGAATCTCCATCGTTATCAATTGCTTCAATTTCAGTATTCATGGCATCGATGTAGAACAGAAGAACAACCGAAATTGCTAGGAATCCCACACCTAGTACAACCCACGTCGAAATTCGAGTACGATACTGACGCATCGTAAACTCAGCGATTGCAGTTGCCTTCCTATCGAGGGATGTCCAGATGGTCTCACCTCGCTTTTTCTCCATCAGTTGTAACCTCCTGTGAGGTAGCCAAGAATGGATTGGAGGTCATCGTCTGGGTTGTTGATGACCATCACGTCATGGTTGTTGTCGACAATAATTTTTGGTAACCTTTGGTGGAACTCTCCGAGATGGTGCGTGAAAATTTTCAACTTCGTAGGACTTGGAAATTGAAGCCCATGCACTACTTCCAGGCTAAGTACATCTTGAGCCAGTGCTTTCGCATCGCCACATTCAATTTCGATGGTGTGAGGGATGTTATCGAGTTGCTCTCGAATGGCGTGAAGATTACCAATTGCCAGTAGACGGCCTTGGTGGAGGATGACAATCTGTTCTGTAATCCGTTCAATTTCAGACAATATATGGCTACTCAACAAGACTGTTCTTCCCATCCGGCCAAGTTCCCTAATGACGTTCATAATGGTCGTTCGGGCGAGAGGGTCACAGCCCTGAAGAGGCTCATCGAGGATGATGAGATCAGGATCGTTAACAAGTGCATGTGCAATTTTTGCTCGTTGACGCATACCTTTCGAATATCGACCTATTTTCTTGTGCATTACATCCGTCAATCCTACGAATTCAAGAACTCGTTCTGCTTCTTGCTTCGCCTCATCTCGAGTAAGACCGTGCAATCGAGCAAAGGTGGATACGAATTCATGTGCTGTCATCCAATCATGCATGTTCTCATTTTCTGGGACATAACCAACCCGAGCATAGGGAGCAGGATTTTTCCAAGGGTTGGTTCCAAACAACCGAACTTCCCCTTGAGTAGGCTGAAGTTTACCCATGAGCAATTTAAACAGAGTGGATTTACCTGCTCCATTGAGTCCAAGAATTCCAGTCACACCACCACTCAGTGCAAGTGAAACACCCCCAATCGCTTGATATCTCCCGTAGGTTTTCCCTACATTGTTGAACATGACAACAGGGGATTTTGGTTCTGGAACCCATTGTTCCTCTTGAGCAGATCCCTCTTGTGCAATGTCTGGAATCACTCTCGTGTCACCTCCATAGAGGAAACACGCACGCTAAGAACGTAAAGTGAAATGGCATTGATAGCAAGAACAGAGGCCAACGACCAGATCCATGGATGGTCGTAAATGACATTCGTGCCGAGCAAAGCTTGGCCAACGTGTGCCACCGAATCGTACGGAGAGATGAGGTAAAGGATTGAACGATCGAAGAGTCCTTCAACAATTGCTGCAAGAGTTTTCGTTCCTAAAAGAATCGCAAGAAGTGCAATTCCTGGAAAAAATTTACCACGTGAAACGGATGATAGAGCAAGCCCAATACTCGTGTACGTAACAACGAGAAGAATCGCACAAAATACTGCTGTGAGGAACAATGGCATCGTATCCAGCACCCAAGCCCAACCTCGACCCATGGCCAAGATATCGACGAAGTAATAGACAAACAACGTACCAATGATGATGAATGCTTGGATGGTCGCCACGGCGAGATATTTCATTCCAACATAATCGAAACGATTTATTGGTCTTGAAAAGTACAGAGCACTGGTTCCATTTGACCGATCCTCGGAGATGACTCCACCCACCAACAAGGCTGCTACGAGAGGGTAATACAGCATATTTCGAGGAAAAAATCCAAGTATGTGTCCGTAGAGATTATTTCGACCAACCCCCCATGCTTCGTACAAGCCGGGTTCGCCAACAATCGCAAACAGGAGGGTTAGAGCAACGTCGGTCATCGAAGCGATTAGGACAAAGATCAACACAAGCTTTGTCGGAACGCCCCATGGGCGATGCCCTTTACGAACAATTCCGAGGACGTGATGGCGAAAAATCGCCCAGTTTCTCATCCAGCGGGGATTCAATTTCCCCTGCCATGGAACGTAGACTTGTTCAAAGACTTGACCCGTTTGAGCCACAGGTTTTGCCACAGATGCTACATCACTCGAGTCCGATCCCCAAGCAGCGTCCATTCGACTCTGCCCTGTGACAGGAGTCGATGCATCGATGGTTGTTTCCTCACTCATGCACCCGAACCTCCCATTGATTCTGGTGCATCCACCTTTCGTGCATCAGCAGGTGATGCAAGAAGGTCATCGCTGGATTTCACGGCGTAACCAAACCGTTCCATGATAACGATGAAGAGATCTTCAAGAGATGCCTCGTATTCGTGCATGCGACGGATTTGTGCACCGGTTTCGGCGGCACACTTGAGAATGCGATGCGTTGTATGTTCTCCGTCGTGGCGAATACGAAACATTCGACCTTCCCTTCGCACCTCAAGACCTTCTTTTCCAAGAGCCAGTTCGAGTTCGTCACTTTTCCCCCAAACGTGAATCTCGATTTCTCGATCGATAGCCTTGAGATCTTCAATACGGCCTTGAGCAGCAAGTTTTCCTTTATGCAACAAAACAATGTTTTGGCAAACTTGTTCGACATCATCCATCAAGTGACTGGCCATCAAAACGGATCGATTGCCTGAATTTACCATGTTAGAAAGTGTTGTCAACATCGCTTGTCTTGATTCAGCATCAAGCCCGTTTGAGGGTTCGTCAGCGATGATGAGTTGTGGGTCGTGAATGATCGAACAAGCCAATTTAGTGGCCTGCTTCATA
>CENG01031799.1_pt1 | contig 43493 bp, 41 predicted proteins | sample 530131 | NCBI WGS metagenome assembly CENG01 (sample SAMEA2591057, study PRJEB7988) | marine metagenome | biome: marine biome (ENVO:00000447); feature: surface water (ENVO:00002042) layer; material: saline water (ENVO:00002010), including plankton (ENVO:xxxxxxxx) | depth 5 m
CGGATTTCTGATTTCCGCATCCATCTCAATCCAATCAAACTTCTCGAAAGGATCCTCACCAGCGGATGTGAAACGTCGTTCGATTACCATGCCTTTCTCAGTATTCTTCTCATTTTTCGAACTCTTGACTTTCTGTTGCATCTTCTCACTACTCCCGTTCTCTAACTCTTTGCATGCACGTCCCGTGGCGCGAGGGATTCCGTCTTCAGGATGGGGGGTGTTTAATGATTGGTATATCCAACTAGCCAGAAGGCGTAAATGAATTATTTTTTCTAATCATGGAGGAATGGCGAACTTGATACTTCTATTTCTGCATCTCCAATGTCCAAGTAAGAGTTGCACCAGATCGAGTAATCATTATTCCGACACTACAATACTTCTCATGGCTCTGCTCAATAAGCCTTCGAACCAGCTTCTCAGGGACATCTCCCTTTACTACGTATTTCATATTCACAGATGTGAAAACCCGAGGCCTCTCATCTGATCTAACGGAGTCGATTTCTACTATTGCGTGCTCGACATTATCTGACCTATCCTTCAACCCGTCTATCACATCGATCAGCGAGCAAGCCGCGTGGGAGTGAAGAACCATCTCCATCGGACTTGGACTTGAATCGTTGTATATTCCGAATACCTTGCCTTTGGAGGTCCTACCAACATAACCGTCCTCCTCTGTCCATCGCACTTCCCCGTTCATGGCCACCACTCAGAGTCATCGCACTTCAAGGGTTGGCTTCATGAATGCCCCTATGGTCGGAGATATGAGAAATATGACGCAGGACTCCACCATCCAACTTATCGAAGGTCACTTGCAGGTTCCTGAAAACCCAATTATCCACTACATTGAAGGAGATGGGATAGGTATAGATATCACCCCAGTAATGATCAAAGTTGTAAATCAGGCGGTCTCCAAGGCATATGGCGGTTCCAGAGGGATACAATGGACTGAAGTGTTAGCAGGTCAGAAGGCCTTCGATACGACTGGTGAATGGCTACCGGAGGAGACTCTTGAGGCCATGAGAAGCGGGCTGGTCTCCATCAAGGGACCTCTTACTACACCAGTAGGAGGGGGCATCCGAAGCCTCAATGTCGCATTACGTCAGAAATTAGACCTATTTGCATGTGTCAGGCCTGTACGGTGGTTCGATGGGACCCCAAGCCCAGTAAGGGACCCAGGGGCAGTAGATATGATAATCTTCAGAGAGAACAGCGAGGATGTATATGCTGGAATAGAATGGGAGGCGGGTACTCCCGAGGTCCAGAAGGTAATTCGATTTCTTCAGGATGAGATGGGCGTTGAAAAGATTAGATTTCCAGAAACCTCAGGAATAGGAATCAAGCCTATTAGCTCAGAGGGAACTAGTAGGATAGTCCGCGCTGCCATCAGGTACGCTATTGAAAACGACAAAGACTCTGTGACTCTGGTCCACAAGGGGAACATCATGAAGTTTACAGAGGGGGGCTTCAGAGATTGGGGGTATCAGCTAGCTCGTGACGAGTTCGGCGCCGAGTTACTAGATGGAGGGCCATGGTGCTCTCTAGAGAATCCAAAAACAGGCAGGACCATTACCATCAAGGATGTTATTGCGGATGCAATGCTACAACAGGTTCTCACACGGCCCAGGGAGTACGGCGTCCTCGCTACCATGAATCTGAATGGGGACTACATCTCCGATGCTCTCGCCGCACAGGTTGGGGGTATCGGAATAGCCCCGGGCGCGAATATAAACTATGATACTGGAATAGCAATTTTTGAGGCTACTCACGGTACTGCGCCCAAGTATACAGGTCAGGACAAGGTAAACCCCGGAAGCCTAATCCTCTCGGCTGAGATGATGCTTCGACACATGGGTTGGGGAGAAGCCGCTGATTTGATTATCAAAGGTATGGAAGGGGCTATTTCAGCTGGAACAGTGACCTATGATTTCGAGAGACTCATGGAAGGTGCAACGCTACTCTCCTGCTCTGGTTTTGGAGATGCTCTAATCTCTCATATGTGAGATGGTACAATGAGAACCTTGAGCGAGGAAGAAATCGCAGAGCTCAGAAGTAGAATTCTTTCAATGGCCAGAAAAGCCGAGACAGGGAAAGATCCACTAGGTTGGTTCGAAGATCTCTATGAGTCATCTAATGGGAACGAGTCTATGATTCCGTGGTCAAGCGGGGAGGCACATCAATTCTTGATCGAATGGATGAGATCTGTCTCTCCCGGTGGAAAAGCACTAGTTGTCGGCTCCGGACTTGGAGAGGATGCCGCTCACCTGGCTAAAATTGGATGGGATGTGACAGCTTTCGACATATCTCCAACAGCAATAGAGTGGTCTTCAAAGATCTATGGTGATCTGAATATCCATTGGAGAGTCGAGAATCTTCTCAACCTTCCAGATGAATGGGCGGGTCATTGGGATCTAGTAGTTGAGGTCCATATTCTACAAGCAATACCCGAGGGAATCAGAAATCCCGCCTCAAAGAAGCTCGCACCTCTGTTGGCACCAGGAGGGAAACTAATCTGCATAGGTCGTTACGAATCCTCAAACGAGTATTCAGATGGTCCGCCCTGGCCATTAGCAGAATCCTTCATACATTCAATCGGCGAAGGCCTAAATCAAATCCACTTCGAAGTCAAAAGTCGAGATAACGACGATGTCGGACTTCTCAGATATATTTCAGTCTGGGATCGTCAAGTCTAAATTACATAGTTTAGTAAAATAAACTCGGTGTAGTAAAAATTACCTGCAGTTTTAATTATTCCAGCCGCTCATGGATGATTATGCCCGCAGTGATAGCCGGATACGCTAGATCCCCCTTCACCCCATCTAAGAGGGGTGCCCTAGCCAGAACGAGACCTGATGATATAGCCGCAACAGTGGTTAACGGACTAATAAGAGAAACCGGTGTAGACCCCTTGTTAATTGAAGATCTAATCGTAGGTACGGCATTTCCAGAAGCCGAACAAGGTTTCAACGTAGCTAGGATGATAACCTTCTTGACGGATCTCCCTGAAACAGTCCCCGGAGTTACCATCAATCGCTTTTGCGGCTCATCGATGCAGGCAATTCATGATGCAGTGGGCAGAGTATCCATGGGCGCGGGAGACGCATTCATAGCAGGAGGAATCGAGTCTATGACACGGATCCCAATGACGGGATATAATCCCATGCCCAACCCAAGGCTAGGCTCTGAATATCCGGAAGCATTTACCTCTATGGGAATCACAGCCGAGAATCTTGCAGTGAAATACGGTATCAGCAGGCAGAGTCAGGAAGAATTCGCTGTCGAGAGCCAATCTAAGGCTTCCAAGGCATCAGAAAGTGGGGCACTATCCGAAGAGATCGTTCCCATAGAAACAGAATCCGGTACTGTCTCAGAAGACGGATGCATAAGGCCAGGTACAGATGCCACTACTCTCGCAGGCCTCCGGCCTGCTTTCCTGTCAGAAGGAACTGTGACCGCCGGCACTTCATCTCCTCTTACTGATGGGGCGGCCTTTGTCCTTGTATGCTCAGAAGAGTTTGCAGAGAAGAACGGACTGAAGCCACTGGCTAGGATAGTAAGTACTGCTGTTACTGGATGCGCTCCTGAAATTATGGGAATAGGGCCGGTAGAAGCCACCAAGAAAGCACTATCGAGAGCGGGACTCACCATAGAGGAACTCGGCATAGTAGAATTGAATGAGGCGTTCGCAGCACAGTCGTTAGCCGTAATCGAGGAACTTGGACTTGATCCTCAGAAAGTCAACATCGAGGGAGGGGCGATAGCTCTCGGCCATCCATTGGGCGCTAGTGGAGCCAGAATAACTGGGAAGGCCGCTCAGCTGATGAGCAAGAATGGTGCAAAGCATGCACTAGCTACGATGTGCGTTGGCGGAGGGCAAGGCATCGCCACCGTTCTAGAAAGAATCTAGGTGATAAAATGACAGGAACGATTGACAAAGTCGCCGTCATTGGAAGCGGGGTTATGGGAGCAGGAATAGCTGCTCACTGCGCAAACGCTGGTTGCGAAGTGCTCCTTCTTGATATTGTTCCGGAAGAAAATCAAGATAGGAGTGCGGTGGCACGTAATGCCATTCAAATGATGCATAAGTCCAATCCAGAAATGCTGATGCACAAGAGAAATGCAAAGAGAATAACGCCCGGAAATATTGAGGATGACTTACATCTCCTCGAAGACTATGATTGGGTCGTCGAGGTGATAATTGAAAATCTGGAAATAAAGAGAAATCTCTATTCGAAACTCTCAGATTACATCGGCCCAAGCACAATACTCTCATCCAATACATCGACTATCCCTAGATCGGAATTGGTTTCGGAGCTCCCCGAGGATATCTCATCCAGATTCCTAATAACTCACTTCTTCAATCCTCCAAGGTACCTCCCACTTCTAGAAGTCGTAACCTCCTCCGAAGTTAACGATGATGTCGTATCACGATTCTGTAACTTCGCGGACCGTAGGCTGGGTAAGAGAGTAACAATGTGTAATGACAGACCCGGCTTCATCGGAAATAGGCTAGGCGTTTATTTTGTTCAGAGAGCAATTAAGGCAACACTTGAACACGGCCTGTCAGTTGAACAAGCAGATGCAATGCTTGGGCGACCGATAGGACTCCCCAAGACAGGAGTTTTTGCTCTGATGGACTTGATCGGCATAGATCTTATTCCCAAAGTTGGAGAGAGCCTTCGATCAAGACTCGATCAAGAAGATCCATTCCACAAGATAACAGGGCCCGGTGAAGACATAATAATGTCCATGATCGAAGAAGGATATACCGGAAGAAAGGGCAAAGGAGGATTCTATCGCCTCAATCGAGATGATGGAAAGAAGGTAAAAGAGGCAAGAGATCTTTCTTCAGGAGAATATCGTAAAGCGAACCGAAGGGCTGCTTTCCCATCTGCAAAGATGGGCAAGAGAGGTCTTTCCGCCTTAATGGACTGTGATGACGATGGAGCGAGATTCGTTACGGACGTGCTTCTTGACGCTCTTGCATATGCAGCATTCATCGTCCCTGACGTATGTGATGATATCTATTCTATTGACGGAGCCATGAAAGTAGGCTATAACTGGAAAAAAGGACCCTTTGAGATGATGGACTCAATAGGTGTTCCCTCAATGGTAAAGAGACTCCAAGAGACAGGAAGAGAGGTTCCCAAATTCCTATCTCAAGCCGAAGAAAAAGGCTCGTTTTACAGTATCGAGGAAGGCGAGATAATGAGACTCTCCTCATCTGGAGAAATGGTTGTTGTAGAACGCCCAGAGGAGACTCTCAATGTTGCCGATCTCAAGAGGAGAGGGAAACCACTCAAGAGGAATGGATCTGCCAGTATCTGGGATATGGGCGACGAGGTTCTTCTTGTTGAATACCACACCAAGATGAACGCCATGGATCCAATGAACATAGAGATGCTAGTCAATGCAGTGGACATTGCTGAGTCGGACGGATTCAAGGGTATCGTTATTGGAAATGATGCATCTAACTTTTGTGCTGGAGCTAACCTTGGTCTGGCCTTATTCGCAGCCAATCTAGGAGCTTGGAAAGATCTTGAAGATTTCATAACACTGGGTCAAGACACATATCAAACTTTGAAGTATTGTGATGTCCCAGTTGTAGCAGCCTCAGCAGGTCTCTGCCTAGGAGGTGGTGCAGAGGTTCTGATGCATTGTGATGCAGTCCAAGCCCATGCAGAGTCCTATGTCGGTCTAGTTGAGGTCGGCGTCGGCGTCGTCCCCGCATGGGGAGGATGCAAGGAACTCCTAGGTAGGTTAGTAGAATACGGGCTAGTTACCAATGGGCCCATGGGAGCGGCAATGAAAGCGTTCGAGACAATAGGAACCGCACAAGTTGCCAAGTCCGCTGAACAGGCTAGTTCACTAGGATTTCTAGCTCCAAGCGATCAGATCACAATGAACAGGGACAGGCTACTAGCAGACGCTAAAACGAAGGTACTGGAACTTCATGAAGACTACACTCCTCCGGAACCAAGAACCTATGCTCTCCCAGGGCCTACTGGCATGGCCGCACTGAGCTTGGCATTGAACGATTTATCACTATCAGGACAAGCCACGCCTCATGATGTGGTTGTAGCGACAAAACTGGCTAGGATACTTACCGGAGGCGACTCTGATATAACAGAGACCCTAGAAGAGGACGATATCCTTTCCATGGAAAAGGATACCTTCGCCAATCTCCTAAAGAATTTGGACACTTTAGACAGAGTTCAACATATGCTTGAAACAGGAAAGCCATTGAGAAACTGAGGTGATAAATTGGTAGAATACGAAGCCCCACTAAGAGACTACGAATTTTTGTTTAACGAGGTATTTGATGTAACCCCAACCATGAAAAGACTTGGGTACGATTTTGATGAGGATTTCCTTTCAATGTTAGCAGAGGGATGGGCTGATCATGCCAAAGAAGTCTGGCTACCAATTAACCAGCTCGGTGACAGGGTAGGTCTGAAGTTTGAGAACGGCGAAATTACCATGCCCAAAGAGTTCAAAGATGCATACAATCAGGCCATTGAAGGAGGATGGCTTTCCACTTCCACTAAACCAGAACATGGAGGCATGGGAACTCCAATATTCTTTCAATCTGTGATTTGGGGGGAGATAGCCACATCCACTAACATGGCAATGAGCGTTCTCCCAGCTCTTACCCTAGGAGTCTACGATGTGCTAAATGAGCATGGAGATAAAACTCTGGTTGATTACTTCTCAACCCATCTCGCGCAAGGTCACTGGGCCGGTACAATGTGCTTAACAGAACCGCATGCTGGTACAGATCTAGGTATAATATCCAGTAAGGCTATACCTCAGGACGATGGCACTTATCGACTTACAGGAACCAAGATTTTCATAACATATGGCGAACACGATATGACTGAGAATATCGTACATTTGGTCCTAGCTAAGACTCCTGGATCACCTGAAGGAACCAAAGGGATAACGATGTTCCTAGTTCCGAAATATCTACCCATAGACTTGGAGTCAGGTGATTTAGGTAATGCATCTCATGACCTGATGGAAAATCACAACGGTGTAACTTGCGCAGGAAGTGAAGAAAAGATGGGTATTCATGCTTCTCCCACATGTGTAATGAACTTCGATAATAGTATCGGTTGGAGAGTAGGGGACTTACACACAGGCATGAAACTCATGTTTCAGATGATGAATCAGGAGCGCCTCGCAACCGGAATAATGGGACTTGGACTAGCTGAAATAGCATATCAAAATTCCTTGGCTTGGGCCAAGGATAGGCGTCAGGGCAGGGATCTAAAAGGCCCTAAAGACCCTAACGAGAGTGCTGACAATATCCTCGTGCACCCTGACGTCAGGAGAATGCTTCTCGAGTCCAAGGTAAACAACGAGGGATGTAGAGCCCTAGCGGCTTGGACCGGAATCCTCCTCGACCAAATGCATAGCGATGACCCAGAGGAGGCGGAATACGCCTCATCCTTAGTTGCACTGTTCACCCCTATCGTCAAGGCCCACTTTACAGATGTTGCATGTGAGACTGCTAGTACCTGTATGCAGGTAATGGGAGGGGCAGGGTACTGTACCGAATATGGAGTAGAACAATTTTATCGTGATGTCAGAATATCTAAGATATGGGAGGGTACCAATGGCGTTCAGGCACTGGATCTCGCAGGTAGAAAAATTACACAGAATATGGGCAAAAATCTTCGCCATCTCATGTGGCCACTAACTGAATTTATCGAAGAGAACCGAGATATACCTGAAATGTCAGAATTTAACAAGCCTCTTCACCAAGGAGTAAGAGGTCTCCAACAGCTGACACTACTGTTGATCGCAGAAGGACAAGCCAACCCTCATTTCCTAGCCGCGGGTGCTACCGATTATTGTAGGTACTTCGGTAATGTACTATTGGCATACATGTGGGCTAAGATAGCCAAGACAGCCATTAAGAAGAAAGGCGATCCTTTCTACGATGCCAAACTAGGAAGTGCACGATTCTTCTTCAAGAGAATATTCCCAGAGACGGTAAGCTTGGCAGCAAAGATTCAGTCTGGGCATAAGTCTGTGATGGAATTTCCAACGGAGATGTTTTGATGACGGGAAAGGCTAGCCAATCACTGAAAATAAAATTTAAAAGATCATCAAAAAAGGTATGGGATTTATCAGAAAGGCCTTCAAACAATCAACTCCTAGAATTGTATGCCCTATTCAAACAAGCTACTGATGGGGATTGCCAAGGTAGGGCAAGTGGCGGAATGAAGGAGAGGGCAAAATGGAAGGCATGGAACGCTATTTCAGGAATGTCCGAATCCGAAGCCATGGAAAGATATTGTTCCATAGTGGATGAGTTGGATGGATGATGAGGTGATTAGGTGCCAATCGATGACACCAAGCTAATCTCGGAATACAAATCACTAACTGGCCGGATAAAATTTAGAATATTCACAGCTCTATCTATGCCTGCAGCTTGGTTTTCTGGACTAAGAATGGACGTCCTTGACAGTGATAAATGCGTTACATCATTACCAGGTGGATGGAGATCTCAGAACCCATTCAAGACAATGTATTGGGCAGTCCAGGGGATGGGAGCAGAACTAGCAACTGGAGCAGCCCCCTTTGCCATATCAAGATCAATGGATGAGAAACTAAGGATGTTCGTTATTAGTACTGAGGCAAAATTCGTTAAGAGGGCCAAAGGTAGAATTACATTCACTTGCTCAGATGTGTCCAAAGCTAGAGAGGCTATTGAAGAGAGTTTGGAGAAAGGTGAGGCTGTTGATGTCGATCTAATTTCAGTAGGAAAAGACTCGTCGGGAGATGTGGTTTCAGAATGGGTCTTCAAGTGGAACCTTCTCGCTGTTAACAGGAAGTGATTTATTGGTAGCGACACGACTTACACAAGACGCTGGAATCGAATATCCAATTATCTGTGGAGCTATGTATCCATGCTCTAACCCAGAACTAGTAGCGGCCGCTTCAGAGGGCGGAGGAATCGCAATAGTACAACCAGTATCCCTGACTATGGTGCACGGTTACAACAAGCCAGATACCAAAGAGGGCCTGAGGGTAGCTATTCGCCATATCAGGACCATGACAACTAATCCAATTGGATTCAATGCACTAATAGAAAAAGGCAGTGAAAAGTATCTCCAGAGAATGTCTGAATGGATCGACATAGCCTTGGAAGAAGGAATAAGATTCTTTGTCACATCATTGGGAAAGCCCGATTGGGTGTGCGAGAGGGTCCATGCAAAAGGAGGCTTTGTCTACCATGATGTAACTAACAGAACGCACGCCATAAAGGGAATTGATTGTGGCGTGGATGGATTGATTTGTGTTAATAACAGGGCCGGAGGGCATCTGGGTGACCTTTCAATGGAGCAGATGTATGAGGATCTATCTGACCTCGGCGTCCCACTTATCTGCGCCGGTGGAATTGGCAGTGAAAAGGAACTAATAGCAGCTATGGAGATGGGATATGATGGAGTTCAGATGGGTACGAGATTCATTGCTACACACGAATGTACAACTCCTCAGGATTACAAAGATGCCATAGTCAATGCGAAAGAGGAAGACATCACATGGACAACAAAACTTACTGGTGTGCCTATTGCAGTGATAGAAACAAAAGGCTCCAAAAAGCATAGTAATTGGCTTATTAGGAGACTCTTAAAGAGTAGATTTAAGCATCGAGTCAGGGTATTAATAACAGGTATCTCATTTTGGAGAATGAGATCGTTAGCCAGGGGAAAGAAATCTTCAGCGAAAGATCTGTGGTCCGCAGGAAAAAGCGTAGAGACAGTAGATGAGATAGAATCAGCAACATCAATCATGAGGAGTCTGGGGCGTTCTCTGGAATCAAAAGATGATTGATCAAGAGTCCAAGTATGCCAGCTTGTTAAGCTGTTGAAGATCACCAATTACGCCAAACCCAAACTCTTCTTCTAACGCTCTTGAGACTAGTTTGAAGTCGGAGTCCCTGGTTGCAACAACTACACTTCCTACGCCCACAGAGAAAGATTCGGCAATAATGGCGGCACTCTTCATTATATCACAATCCCCTTTCTCTGGGTAAATTGACTCCCCTCCTATATCTGTTCTTGCAGGGATATCTTCCTTATGCTCTCTTTTGTGCTGATCTACAACTCTGAAAATCTCTCTATGATTGGTCAGGAAAACTTCTAGATCTATCTCATTGGAGGCAATCTCCAAATCATCTCCATCCCAGTTGTTGAAGATTGAAATGATGGAAGATACTCTCTCTTGTAGAAACTTCTCAGAGACAATCTCGTCCCATGACGACCTTTCAATATACACGTTTTCAAATAAGTCCAGAACTATATCAGGAGATTTAACACGATTCATGAACTCCCCCATCGCGGCCCTAGGAATATTCAGTAGTACGCGATCTTCCTTGGCAAGGGACCTCAACTTCCAGTGAAATGCTCTTTGCATAGTCCAATCAAAACTACCAAGGCTATCTGGAGATAATTCTCTTAGTAAATCATCCTTGAGAGCATCTATCAGAATATTTGTATCCACCAACACCAAAGGCTTCAGACCCAGGCTACCAAGGGTCTTTCTTTCTCTAACTGAAATCTTTCCCGACTGTCTCGTAAACAGATTCCTCTGAGTATTCTGTAGGATTTTCTTTTCCCTACCTTCGAACTCTCCAGATTTCAAAGCTCTCTCAAACATCCTAAGAGCTCTAATCGGACTCATCTCAGCAACTTGCTCAATAATAGTAACAATTGAAAAAGTATTTTTCTCTTTGGACCTCATTTCAGAATCAAATCTTCTCTCAAGATCAGATCTCCTAGATTGCGATGAATGACTCATCTTCATTATAGCCGCCATTACCCTGCCTTGGAAAGGATCTATTGGGAGTCCATGCTCAACTGGATACATTTTGATTGATTCTAGAGACTCGACGATAGAGGCACTATCTCCCTCGTCTTCCCCTCCGCGCTGCTCGTTGCTTACATGTTCTATTACTCTAGATGTAGCCCCTAAATGATTCTTTTCTGTGTGATCTTTACAGACATTGAGATACATTTTGAATCTGTTTGTTACTGAGGCAGAGAGAGTGGGATATGCATCAATTAGAGAAACTGCCTCCTTCCACCCTCCTCCATGTGCGAACGAAATCAGAGACCATCGGAGGAATATTGCAGATCTTTCAATATCTATTTCCATCAGCTTAGAAGCCGCATCTTTGTACGCCCATGCCGAACCAATCAAATCTCCACTTTTCTCTAGTAGAGCCGCCTTAACGATCTGACATTCGGGACTTTTACTATCATTCTCCCTATACCAGGAATCCAATGACTCAATACCTACAGAGTGTTCGAAAACTAGGTCAGAGGCGAACCTTATTGTTCTCATAGAAACGCTATCCGATGAAATCACTGATTCAAGAGAGGAAATAGCTTGGTCCCTACTGGAAACCTCCCCATTTTGGAGATTTACAGCCGCCCTATTGAGAATCAGTGCAGTTATGACCGCTTCGAAAAGCCTCCTCTCCAATAATGTCAGATCTGCATCGTTAACCGAATTAACTAACTTCTCTATTCTTACTTCCTTAACTATTCCATCCCCTTCTGGTCCCAGAGCCATCCTAACCTCTTTCAGAGTCTTCAGTCCTTCAGAATCCAACTTATCATGAACTGCCTCAAGATTGCTACTTATTCCATCAAGGAGAGAGATCAGTCCCACGCATACCTCAGAAAGTACCCCATCCCTCTCTGCCTCTTCTATTGATGCAAGAGCTACTCTTCTTGCTTCCAACAATTTGGATGAGATCCCTACAGAGTCTTTTGCGGTAATCAAGTGCCACGACAACATGACACGAAATGGATATGCTCTCTGTAGCGAAACCTCCTCAATTAGCATGTCTGTTAGTCCCTTTATTTCTGCTGACATGGTAAACGACGATATGATCTCATCAGTATACCTGATTTGATCAATTTTGGAGAGAATACTAGCCGCCATTGTCCTAACTTGGGATGGAGAATTAGGATGAGTAAGAGCCAATCTCAGACACTCCTCATCGAGTTCTGGCAGGCCAGAAACTATAGAATCAAGTGAAATCTCCGTAGAATCACTTGATATCATAGTCAAGCATGTCTTCAGTCCTCTGAAGTCATTTACTGCCTTCCCTTCAATGTAGTTCAGAGCAGTAGAGAAATCTCCAGATTCAACGAGTCCCTCTGATGCTATCCAAGCTAACCTGGATGGAACGCTTCTACCGCTCTCTTCGATAATAGAAACGCCCTCCATTACTAATTCATGAGCTATTTCCATAGGATAAAGATCTACTCTGAGCCATCCTTCTATTTTGATTGCAGAACATAACTTATCCTCCTCTTTCCTCTCGACAGTCAGGCTCCAGTCACAGTCCTCCCCCTCTCTCAGAGAAATTAGAATACCAAGATCCCTAGCCACTTCAGAACACTCTCCCTCGATACTTTCTAACACTCCTCTAGCCCTATCAGATTGAGCCGAAGCCAACAACAGGCCCTCAAGTAGCACCGCATCTCCTTCTAAGCCTATCAACGAAGGAGACATCCAATCTTCCCAGAGTTTACGTCGAGGATTTTTCCTCAAGTCCTTCTCAATCTTTTGAATAACTTTCAATTGTGAAGCTGAAAGTTTGAATGGCGCGGCCAAATTCAACCAGCTTCTGAGAGATTCGTTATCAGAATAGTCTATCCTAGACCCGAATATCCATGGGTCTCTTTCTCCAAAACTAGATTCAGGCTCCACAATCGGGAAAAGACCTAGCTCTGCAAGAAGGGGGGACTCTCTTGCAAGCCTCTCCCATACAGGATGAACTCCATTCCTACACTCCTGTCTTATCACATCCATCTCTTGATCCCATGACATCTTCCACTCACCTTTAGTAAGCCTGTTTTTTTGTGCTATGAGTACAGCAAGTCTGTACCCACAGGAATAACCACTGGAGATAGCAGCATCAGGTGAAGCGAGTTTGTCGGAAGTCGTAGTAATCTTTCCACGACCCCCTCTTCTTCCTACTCTACGTGAGCGATTCTTCCTCATATTGACATCAGATTCGACTGTATCAATGGCCTCCTTACTAGCGGCAATCAAAGCAAGAGCCTTCCAACTTGGATCTTGTAGCAATGACCATGAGGGGGCATTGGTAAGCTTCTTTCTCCGTGTTGCTTCATGGTCACCAGACCTGCTTAGTATCTCCAAACAGTCCAGAAGGTACTCCTCCACAGCACAACCTCGTCTCTCGGCCTATGCGCGCTGTACATCAACACATCGCCTCAGTAACCTACGCGTCAGTAGAGGAAATAAGTAATCACGTCTCGGGCGATACATGGATTTTATCAGAGTGGGAATTCTGATGATTCATCCAATACTGGCTCTCGCCTTGATATGGGCATTCATGAAACAAAGGTCTTGGAGAAGAGAAAGAGAGGGCCTAAAGGGCGATGAAAGGACTTCAGCCATGAATGAACACGAAAAATCAGGAAACAGAATAATGGCATATCTCATTTTTGTTATCTCGATTGCATTTATTGCTCAGATTGTCGAGGCTATCATATCTGGTCAGAGTAATGAACAAGCACTAAAACAACTGATTCCCAATCATTATCATGGCTGGGCTGGGATTCTAGCTCTTGCACTCATGGGGTCCCTATGGTATCTGGGCAGAAAGACCAGCTCTTTGAGAAGGGAGGGAGAGAGTATTGTAAAAACTCGAGACTTACATGGAAGATTAGGAGATGTAATGGCCGTGTTAGTGATCATCCATGCATTCCTAGGATTCTTATATCTACTTCAGATAATTTGACTATCTCCTACCAGGCTTCCAGAATTGGAGCGGAAGTGGCATCTCTTCTTTCATTGCTCTGAAAGCTAAATGATCAGCACGCTCATTCCACCTGTGTCCCTCATGAGCTCTTACATGCTCCGTTGAAATGAAAAAAGAGGCGTTCACCTCTTCCCAGAGTGAACGAACTCTTGTTGCCAGCTCCTTGTTAGCCTTAGCTTTCCATCTTCCTGACCCTATGTTCATGGCATACTCAGAATCTCCTCTGATCACTATCTTACCCGAATCATGATTCTTGAGAATCCAGATAAGAGAGTGAGCGAAAGCACTCAACTCAGCAGTATTGTTTGAACCAACACGGGCTCCTATGAAATCCTCATCAAGTGGGTTTGTGACCACTACCCCGCTCTTCTCGTTAACTATCTCTCCGTGTCCCCTACCAATCCCGTTATCCCCGCTCACTACACAGAAACCCCACCCAGCGGGAGTCTCGGAGGTTACATTCCTATTCTCGCCACACGAACCATCGAAGTAGATGTAAGTGGACGAGCCCCTCATCTTCATTCCTCTATGAGCCCACGATAAGTAGTCCCATCCAGCAAAGACGCAAGCTCGGAATTGTCAGAAATAGACATTTTACAAATCCAACCCTTCCCATATGGATCTTCGTTGATTAGCTCGGGAGAGTCCTCTAAAACATCATTGATCTCGATAACTTCACCACTTATTGGAGCATAAATCTCGCTAACTGACTTTACAGACTCCACACTAGCGAATGAGTCCATCGAACCAACAACGGCACCCATTTCAGGCAGCTCTACCCATACAACATCAGTAAGGGCATTCTGCGCATAGTCAGTTACTCCTATGACTACCGAATCTCCCTCGACCCTTATCCACTCATGCTCCTTAGTATATCTTAGCTCCTCAGGTACCTCGCTCATTCTCTCACCCAACCTCACGAGGGCGACCTAACAGTCAATCTTTCGTTTCTGGCTACTCCTCTTCAAGGCTTCTTTCTAAGTGTACTTTCTCCAATTCTGCCCAGGCTCCGCCCATTTTTTCGACACCAGCCTCGTCTTGCTCTCGTTTTAGCCTGGATATCATTTCATCCTCGGATTCTCTACTTATCCAAGAGTCAAGAAAGAAACCCCCATGTTCTCTACCATCAGCTCTTCTCATTGCTAAAAGAATCAATCCACAGATGGTCGCTAATGCAGGGAATGCAAACGACCTGTTGTCCTCATTTGAAAGATCCTCATCTAGAATGATGAGGCTACCATCGCCAATGGATATTGAGGTGAGAAAAACCATGGATATCATTACGCCCATCAAGACTCTCCTGAGCCGGATAGAGGGGGAGCTCATGATAATCAACAGGGGGTTCAGCGAATCAACTTCTCCGTCTCAATAGTCCTGTTGGATTAGTTTCAGTATCTTATAGGGTAGGAGCGCTCTGTTAACAGGAGTGACTTCCAGAATACGTCCATCATCCCTCCTCCTGATATCTTGGAGCAGAGGATGACGACTCTTTTTGTGAAGGGTCAGAAGAGTAGGCATGTCGTACTTTAGTGCCTCACGAACTGCGGATACAAAACCCTCGCTTTCTACAGTAAACTTCCCAACTTCATCGATTACCAAGTATTGACAATTACCAATCGCATTCAGAATCGCGGGTACTCCAACTCTGTCAATCTCACTGGGGTCAATCCCGTACCCAAGTACCCTATGACGCGAGTCAATCTCCTTGTGAGCCATTATCCCCCTCTCTCCGGTTACGATATCGACACAAGCGTAGCCAACCCTCTCGCCATTCTCAATAATTGCCTCTGATCTCATTCCTGCAATCACAGGAATTCCAACAGACGCAGAACTCTCTTCTTCGATCATTTTGACGACCTTATCGAGAACTGCTGACTTACCAGATCTAGGTAGTCCAGTTATTCCAATCTTAGGATTGATGCCCATTAGCTCCACTACTCCATGACACACTCGCGTGATAGTACGACTAGTGTAGGATAAGTAACGATAATAGTCTATTCGGTTAATTATGCCTAATTCTTCCCCACAACGGAAATCTATTTCCGCTTTATTGATAGTTGTGCCTCAACTATATTGAAAACGATAACTCGTCTTCCGGAACAGGGAAAGGAAGACTCTCTATCTCATAGTTGTTCACGTTATTATTTGCCCCCCATGCTCTTGACCAAATCTCCAAATCTTCAGAATTCAAGACCTTACAAAGCCACTCCAAACCAATAACTAGCGAACCTCCTCCCTTGCCAACTAAAGAATCAATTACATTCTCCGAGAACTCAAGATAGTTCACTGAGTTACTCAATACGCAGCCATCAGGAATAACTGCCCAGCGAAGACGCCTATCATTGTTTGATCCCAATATGGCCTGGCAAGCGATCCTAGGGCCAGATGGAGAGTTACTATCCCCATTCCATGATGAGTGAGATCTCTGAATTGCACCCTCCTCGACATCATTATCGAATGCTGGATGATGTAGGCAAACCTCGCCATCCATTACCATGAAGTGAGCATTTCGAATGAAAGGTATTTCTGAACTTCCTTCCGACCAGTCATCAATATAGTCTGACCATGCACTTTGGTCAATTTCACCGACTCTCACCCTAACAGAGCTTCCATCTGGATTCAGCCAGTTGCCCTCTTCCGACAGCCTAGGTTTATCCGCCAATCTACCAATCGCTTCAATAACTTTCTTCCTATCAAAAGAATCTATTGGCATCCTCGGAACTGCCCAAGTAGCATCAGTCCAGGAAGACCATGAGCCCCTTTCCAGATCTATAGAAGGTGAAGACCTCGATAGGCCCACCTCAGTAGAAATGTCATTCGCAGTTAAAGGCCCGTAGCTTACCATCTTCTCAGTCTTGCCACCAACAGTCAGTCCCAACACCGCTACACCTTGGGTTATGCCCGGGAACACCCTATTGGGGTCAGGGAATGACCAGGTAGAGAACCACTCATTACTTTCAACCAGTAGCTTTCTCAGGGGTGCACTACTTCTCTCCCTCAGCAGGGAATCTGGAACAATCATTCTAATCCTGCCCTCTTCGCCCACAAGTTGCATCGATCTCTCGAGAAATAATCTGTACATGTTCACATTTCCACGTAGAGCAGAAAATCTCAGACTACCATCATAATCTGTTGCATTCCTTAACTTACTGGAGAGCTCCTTTCGAAGCCTACTCCCCTCTTCATGACCCCTGAATCTATCTTTTATCCTAATCCAAGGGGGTCTACTAATCAGTAGCTTGGGACTCTCATTCCAAGGCCACTCACCGAGAAGTGGATCGCCTTCGAGGACATTGCTTTCAAGAATCATCTCAGCTTCAGCACGACCAATCATCTGACTCCTGCTATCTCCAGACAAATCTACCAATCCAGCCTTCCCTAGTGTGATGAGTATTCTCCTTCTAGCCGCTTCTACGGCAAGTCCCGAGAAACCCACCAGCTGCAAGCCTTCTAACAACCTCAAAGTATCAGTACATTTATTCTCAGCAGAAAGGACTTCTATTCTCTGTGCATGGAGCCTTATCAATTGTGATACAACCAATCCCGCACCACAACTAGGATCAGCGAAGGGTAGAGGGATTCCAGAGCTGGTCTTCTCCGAGCTGTCAGAATAGTCATCTTCTCCTAAGATTGACGAGGCTTCATTATTCAATCTCTGGGCGTAGTCTCTGAATGCCGGAGGAATAGCAGATAGAGACAGGGTCGGAGGAGCCTCTTTCTTCTTGCTGCGACCTCCACTGGAAAGCTCATCTGCCAGAACCGATCCAACAAGCCTGGATGGAGTTGAGTAAGCTCCCTTAGGAGAGCGCCCGTCTTCAACCGCTTCAAATCTTGATAGAAGTTTTTCCAAAACCACGCCGGGGTCGGTCAGCAGACCAGCAGGAAGGGTCGGCCACGTATTGGGCAGAGATGCAGCAATTGGTGTTCCTGATATCACAGAAGACTCCCAAAAATCCAACCAACATCTGATTTGCTTCGCTCTATCAGGACACGCCTGATCTAGCCTTGCATACCAACCTGCCGCTTCACTAACCATTAATCTCACTTCACGGAAATCATCAACCTTTTTTGAAAGGTTGTATATTGGTTAAGAAAATTGCTTATCCACTGAGAGAAAAAGAGTCCTCTTCAATCTCGATAATAAGCTCGCTCTGAAGGAGCCAAGCTATCGCTTCGTCTAGATCATCTACCCTAATGCCAAGAGGGATAAGGTTGCCCATCAAAGAGTCGAAATGGACAGGAGCTGGTCCTTCTAGTGAGTGGAGCTCAAGTAATCCTAGGACATGCTCTGCAACAATAGCCAGCAACGGATCGTCTCCAACATCTAAAGAACCGAAATGTACCGCAGGCTCCCCTTCCTGACTCGTTTCAGAATCTTTTTCTTTCGATTTACTGCTTATTTCGTAAATATCAAATAGATTTTTTTGATGTGGGTCCTCAATCCCTGTACCAACCACTTCACGCTGTCTTTTCAGCCTCTTTACTAGTGTCTCAATTCTGTGAAGACGTTGCTCTAATCGCAACCTCTCTCTTCCTAGGTGACTCTCGACTAACTCAAGCTCTTCCAACGCTCTTTCGTCCAGCCAGGAAGACAAATCCCAAGAAGGATCCAACCTAAGCATAGTCTCCCAGAGCCTAGCTACTGATTCTGGGAGTGTCCTAACGTCTATCCGTGGACTTTCCCTGCCATCTTCGGGCGCGCGCTCCATTGCCCAGTCATTCTCGGTGACCGTCTATCAACTATCCTCTTCCTGAGCCATCGTCAGTTGGGGGTTAATTGATGAATGATGAACATTTGCCGAGACCCATGGCTACCTATCGGCTAGCGGTACTGCCCGGCGACGGGACTGGACGCGAAGTAATGAGAGAGGCACTACGAATCCTTTCAGTTTTTGACGAAAACAGTCCCGCATCGTTCGACATAAATGAGATTCCATGTGGCGGGCAGTACTATCTTGAGACAGGTGAAGAGTGGCCAAAAGGGTCTTTCGAATACTGTAGAGATGAGTCTGACGCCATTCTCTTGGGTGCTATTGGATGGCCCGATGCCAGACTTCCGAATGGAGACATGGCTGGCGGACAGACCATTCTCGGTCTTAGATCAGGCTTGGAGCTATATGCCAATGTCAGGCCAGTCAAACTTTATGCTGGTGTCACTCACAAGGTGCATGGTGTTCACAAACAAGTCTGGAACCCAGATTTGGTAGATATTATCATGATTCGTGAGAATACGGAGGGACTCTATCACTCGCTCCTTAGGAGAATGGAGCAGAGGGCTTTAGGAAAGAAAGATGAACCGATTGTAATTGAAGAGTTTCCTGGATTAGATGGAGAGGTTGCTTGGGACCCTCGTCCAATTTCGAGGGACGGCAGCGAGAGGGTAATCAGATTCGCCTTCGACTATGCTAAGCATAGACAGAGGAAAACGGGAGCATCCCAGTCCGTAACATGCGTAGACAAGTCCAATGTCACCAGAGGGTGCCAGCTTTTCAGAAAGATATTCAGAGAGTTCGCAGAGAGAAATCCGGATATAGCTGTAAAGGAGGCGTATATCGATGCCTTCACTATGTGGCTCGTCAGGAATCCAGAAGATCTAGACGTGGTAGTCCTTCCAAACATGTTTGGCGATATCGCCACAGATTTGGCCAGTGTCCTGCAAGGAGGAATGGGAATGTCCGCAAGCGCTAACATGGGACCGAAGCACATGCTCTTCGAACCCGTTCACGGCTCCTCCCCAAAACATGCTGGAAAGAATGTTGTCAATCCAATAGCCATGATACAATCTGTACAGATGATGTTTGAGGCCCTGGCATTCAGAAAGAAGGATCAGAATCTCGATACGTGTGCTGAGATTCTACAGAGTGCCATTCAGAAGCATTTCGAAGAAGGGGGCATAGTGACCTATGACTTGGGGGGTACAGCAAGTACCTCGGAAGTTGGGCAAGCCATCGCTATGAGATGCGAGTCGATGCTCAAAGAGAGATTTCCCTAGCCAATCCTCAGCGAGGAGCTAGACATTATATCTAAGGCGTCTCTAATTACCGCCTCATTATCCCAATCGGTTGTAGTTGGATTCTCTAATAGGACATCGGCAAGCCTGCTCATAGCTCTAGCAACATCATCTACTATCGTAACAGTAGCTGTTTTGGATGTCCTAGATAGTGGATTAAGATCTATGGCAATTACCTGTTTTCCAAGTGAGATCAGGGCTTCGCAACGATCCCCGTCCTCGAGAGGGACCAGCACAACATCAGCCTGCTCTATTCCCCGAGAAGAACATAATGCCCTTGGTCCTTGTAGCCCTAGAATTCTCCCGTCTGCCACCGCCCCTAGGATCTCTACACCCATAATGGACTCCCTGACCATTTCTGGAGATTCTCTCCCAAGTCGATCCCTCAGGGACTCTAACTCACCTATCAGCGACTCCATTCGTTCACTGGTTCGGTAGTAAATGTTCACCTCAACAGGACAGCCCAGTATCGAGGCGATCATAATCGCCTCACTACCTGCAAGGACAGTAGAGTTACCATTCATCGAGATAACCGGTCTTTCAGAAACAAGCAGACGAGCCGCCGCCTCGCGAATTGCTAATGACGCCGAATCGCTCGTTCTCTCACCGAGAAGATAGTCAAAAGCCTCACCGCGCCCATGAGCAATCATAGCCGATTCTGCCAACAGACCTCTCTTGGAGGCCTCTACCATCCTCTGTCGAGACATTAGGGACGCCTTCCTGGGGTGTGAATCTGGGATACCTGTCATAATTACTCCCCTCTGAATCTCATTGATAGATCGAGAGGAAACACCCCTCTATTAATCGAGCTAGTTGAAATCAAATCAACCCCACATGTACGCCATTCCTTGACTTCCTCTAGAGAAATCCCTCCTGAGCCCTCGAGAACGCACCATTCACGTAGCCCCTCTTCCTCCAATCTTCTCGATACCAGAGATGATAATTCAGGACCCAGATTATCAAGCAGAATAACAACTCTCTCACTACTCTCCCTTTCTGTCTGTATCCTCTTCCAAATATCTGCCACAGTTAGCGCCTGCTCAACAGATCTTACTTCTATCACGGTGAAGAATGAATTAGTGTCCATATCAATCTCCAGAACCAATCTGGCTAAGGCTTCATCCTCTGTCTCATCGCCAACTCGTGATGATAGAACCTCGCTATCCTTGATCATCAGGGCGTCCTCCCTGCTCAGTCTGTGCGTTAGTCCCCCTCCAACATGTACTGCCCACTTATCCAGAAGCCCCCAGTCAACCTTCCTAGTACTAGCTACGCCCATACTCCCAGCCTCATTGATCCATCTGGAAGAATTAGTGGAAATCCCCGAGAGTCTTCCGATGATATTCAATAAGACTCTCTCAGAACGTAGCATTTCGGCACCATTGCCAGATATTCTGAGAACCTCGCCTCCGACTTCTACCATCGATCCCTCTGACACTCTCCATTCAGCGGAACAGGAGGGATAGTGTATCTCAAGTAACCTGTCAACAACGAAAGTTCCGCATATTACCCCTCTTTCCTTGGAGATGACAACAGCCTCCATAGACACATCCGGGCCCTCTCCCCCACTGCCTTCATCAGAGACCATCGCAGTCATCCACCTATCTATCGATTCAAGCATCATCATGCTAGGTTTCCCATCACAGCACAGGAGACTAGATCTATCGTGGGGTAACGCTCTCACGACACTTGCTGAAAGCTTTCAGACTTGAAGGGTCCGAATTCAAAGCTCCTCGCCAAGTACTTCCAAGCTACCCTCGACAGCGGATAGACAGGCTAGGATATCATCAACTGTGGCACGTAGCTCACTGAGCTCAGAAGATGAGACTAGTATTGTCAGGCTCACTCCGTCTTCAGACTCAACTATTTCAGATTCGAAAGAATCAGGGTCATCGGGCATGATAGACTCCAAGAGATTCTCAGCAACACCTCTGGAACCAGTCCATACTACACGCGCAACCGCGTCTTCCATATCTATAGCGGAGGGCACTCCGTCTTTTCAGCTCAACTATTTCTAATCAGATTCAAAAACAATCATGTGCATTGTGCACACCCGATAAAACATGAGTGACTCGATTCCACCTTCAGATACGGCCGAATCAGTTACTGCAGGCCATCCTGACAAGCTTTGTGATGCCATCTCGGACTCCATTCTAGATGCATGTCTAAGGATTGATCCTAATGCTCGAGTTGCCGTTGAAACCATGGTCAAGGGAACCGATGGAGAAGCGATAATAGTTCTCGCGGGAGAGGTCAGTCTCAATGGACATCCCCCAAACTATGAGGAAATTGCTCGTCTTACTGCTTCATCGATTGGATATACTGACAGTAAGATCGGGATGGACGCTTCATCAAAAGATAGCTGTCACGTACATACTCACATTACCACTCAGTCCCAATTCATCAGTCAAGGGGTCGATGGCGACCTTGAGACACAGGGGGCAGGTGACCAGGGAGTAATGTTCGGGTACGCATGTACGGAGACAGAGGGAACTTCAGAGCTTAGAGGAAGATTCTTCCCACTCTCAGCAGCTCTTGCGCAGAGGCTAACCAGACGGTTAGAGATAGTACATGACGAGGGTATCTTACCATGGGTTAGGCCCGACGGAAAGAGCCAAGTTACAGTACAACTAACTGATGATAAACAGTCAGTCAGTAGGGTATCTACGATAGTTATCGCATCACAGCACTCTCCGAAAGCAGGACCAAACTGGCCCGCTGAGGACGATTTATCAGATGAGGAAAGACGTCAGTATATCGAGCATCAGATTAGGAAGCACGTGGTCGAGCATGCCATTCCTCCTAGTCTGTTGGACAATCCTGAGGTAATAGTCAATGGAACGGGATCATTCCCTGATCCGGGGGGTCCCTACGCAGATGCCGGCCTGACAGGCAGGAAGATAATCGTGGATACATATGGAGGAGGAAGACATGGTGGGGGGGCATTCAGTGGAAAGGATCCATCGAAGGTAGACAGATCAGCCGCATACTATGCTAGGTGGGTCGCTAAGCATGTGGTCGCGGCTGGACTGGCAGAAAGGTGTGAGATTCAGGTAGCCTATGCGATTGGTAAAGCTAGCCCTGTCGGATTCATGGTGAATACCTATGGAACAACTAATGGCGATTTGGGTAAAAATCCAGACTCCATAATCTCCAGGTTGATATTGGAGAACTTTGATTGGAGGCCTGCTGCTATGATTAGAGACCTCGATCTGAAGAGGCCAATCTACAGTTCTACTTCATCTGGCGGGCACTTTGGAAGAACTCCAACCGAAGAAGGATTATTCCCATGGGAAAGACTAGATGAGTCTAGATTAGACTCACTCAGAGGTCACTAAGAGACTGAAAAGTCAAACATATCTGGCAGGGTATTGAAAACAAACCCTTTGTGCGCCAATCATGTCAAGAATACCTGCGGTCCTACTCCAGCAGTTCGTCGGCATGAGCGATTATGAGAGAACACTAGCAATAGACAGAGCTTCTAGGGAACTAGGACTGTCTAAAAGTGAGATTCTTTCGCAGTTGGATGAATTTCAAAATGGACAGATGAAGCCCACAAATTCTCCAACCGCCACTCACTCTCAACCGACAAGGGAAAGTAATTTTTCACAGCAAGAAGCAGAGAAAGAGGGCTCTCCTAGATTCTTGGAAAATACTCACAAGTATAGATTCACATATGACCCGAGTCACTCGGGAAAGAAGAGGCAGTCTGAAGTGAACCAAGCCATAGTTTGTCCACACTGCAACGCGGCACTAGGGATTCCATCCGTCAGGCCTATTTCGGTAAAGTGCCCTGCGTGTCTGATGGAATCAACATTCGAGAACTAGACTCCCCAGAACTCACTGCCCCTTCCTCCTTCCTCCTCCTCTGAAAGGGAGTCGACGATAACACTCAGCAGGTATCTTCCTAGGATAGCCATTACTGGGAGGGACCACGTTGCCGCTACCGAGTCAACTCGCAAATCAACATCCTGTCCTCCCAACATACTGAGTGAAACCTCATTGATTGCAGAGATTACGAAGTAAGCGACGAAGCCGGTAGCCAGAAGCATAATGCTCTGACCGGTGAAGGATCCTTCCTTCCACCTTAGCACCCCCAATGATAGGAATAGAGAGAAGAACGCCACAAGAATCCATGAGAGAGCATTGTCAATCGCAATTACCCATACAGCAATGTTGCTATTAACAGCGTCCACATCAAAATTAGTAGATGAAGTCAGAATAGAGGAAGCATATGCTTCAATTTCCAAGCTAGACGCATACAATACCTGTATGACTGTCACTACGGCTATTATCATAGAAACCAAAGCCAATGCCCACAGCATAGAGGTCAGGAGACTTCCAGTGGCGGCAGCCCGCATATCATTTACAAGACGGTCAAGCTGTTGCTCCCAGCCAAGTCCTCTGGAAAGAAGCCAAATCCCGATAATGAGAGGTAGAGTGCCAATAAGGGCACTTCCATAGTCGGATGGAAGGATAAGGCCGATACCCAGAATTATCATCACAGCTGCTATTGGGACGAGTAGCCTTGCTCTCCAACGAGGGTCCTCAATTGCCTTTACCACGTAGTAGTAGGTACTCTCAATTCCCTTAGACTGTCTGACAATTATCTTCTCGATATGATCTACTCTAACTCTGGAAGTGATTATTGGAAGCGCTTCCTCATCATCAGCCCCATCAGTAACCAGAATCGCCTTATCGGGTTGGAACTCCTGTATTACCTCGTCTAACTGTGTGGCAATTTCCCTATCGCTTCTGGACCCAACTCTGACATCTCCTGTCAGTAAGGCAATCTGGACCTCGTCATCACCAATAGCCTCTTCAGCCAAACGGTCATGTTGGTGCAAGGCTCCCAATATGGCATTAGTATCCGACTCTTCTGGGTCGGCTATTCCAAGCCTCAAAGCCGCGGCAAGAGTAGCTTTACGACCCACTACTGGGCCCCTAATACCAGCCTTGACACCCAGATCATTATCTCGGTCCACTGTCAGTACCAGAGTTCGTACCATCTCCCCACCTCAACCTCTGATACACCCGGGGCGATATGAAGAATTGCCTACAATGATGTCTATTACCTCCATTAGGAACTAGAGTCGGACCCGCCAGAGTCACTGTATCTCCTTCGTTGCTTGGCTCGGATATACTTCAGAGGGTGAGTCAACCACTCTTGATCACAGAGCGAGTCATCTCCTACTTGAACCGGACAGCGAGCATTGGTCTTCAAAGCCGCACACCCATGAGGGGTATACTCTCTTTCGTATATGTGAGCGACCTGATATGAAGTTGTATCTGGGCTGTAGTCAGGCGCTCCAGAGAAAAACCCGCAGGTTTGCTCTTGGGAATGACCAAGAGCCTTAGAGAAAGAAGCCAGAAAAACCCTCCCCACATGATTAACGTTGACTCCTTGATTAAGCTCTGAAACCGCTGACTCAAAACAGGGAGGCCAATCTTCCCTGACAGCGGCCGAGACAGGCATCTCCTCCTTTACCCGTAGGGCCAACATTCCGATTATCCTCTCCACTGGATCTGAGAACTGTGCGGCAAATTCATCACTCATTTTCTCCATACGCTGTCTACAGGTCGCGTCAAGGTACCCTCTTACTCTCTCTTTTAGCAACCTAGACGTCCTCTTCCTGCTATTCTCTCCAGAGGCTGGATCCATTCGAACCCAACCGTCTCTGACTGGCCTGTTAGCCAACCTCCAATATGTTCCTGAAATTTTCGGGCAAAGCTCGATGAAGTCAGAAACAGGTACCCAGTAGATCGTATCATCCCCCTCTTCTATTTTGATTCCGGAAAGATAACTAGAGCAAATTGTTGAGAAGTTAGTCACATCCCTGCCGAACAGACCATCCGCTCTGCTAGCCTCTCCCTCTATCCATCTTGCTAACAAGCGCTCATCGAAAGAAGCACAGACTACGAGCATGGCATGGAGGAATGAAAGAGTCTCAGTCATTTTACCCGCCTCACTCGAAAGATCCACCGTTGTTGCATCATCTACCCCGTCTTTGTGCATTACAGACTCCAGTAGTCGCAACCTACCCCTGGCTCGTACCTCCTCAAGCCAAGGAGCCTCCACCAAATCTCCTACTGTGACCCCATTCTCCTTCAGAACTTCTCGTATGTGGTTCCTGCTTTGTGGTAGCATTGGGTATCTCGATAATATCACCCGATTTTCGATTATGGGTGGCTTGAGTGGAATGGGCACGATACCTAGAGAACCAAGAGGGTTATTCAACAATCACCGACCCCTTCCACTGGAGAAACATGTCTAGGCCACCCACAGATCTGATGCCCTCTCTTGATATTCTTGTAAAAATTCAAGATGAATTCAGGAGCCATTTTGGTTGGCAAGAATCTGACGATATTTCAAGTGCGAAAAATCTTCTTTCTACCGTTGAGCAGTCAGGAGTGGAGCAATGGAGGAGGCCCAATAGGGCTGCAGCAGTAGCAAATATTCAGAGAAGACTCGTTCTCAGAGAGCAAAATGTTGCTATCCTAGGCGCTGCAATAGACATAGAAGAACTAACCAGTGCTCTAGAGTCACCAACTCTTCTGGTTGCCGCTGATGGGGCCGCCGGAGTAATCTCTCTGTTATCCGAAACCACAGCAGAGAGAGCATGGTCAAGATTGGCTTTCATAGTTTCAGATGCAGACGGAGGAGAGGGTACCATTGAGGCCGTGAACAGGGGGAAAACAGTTTTCTTACACGCACACGGAGATAATGAGAATGACTGGAGGGACCTATTGGAAATCGCAAAGAATGCACCCACCCCACCTCCTCTGATATTGACACATCAGACAACTGGGGAGATAGCTGGTATGTACAATCCAGGAGGTTTCACAGACGGAGATAGGGCTGCATGTATAGCTATGTCATTGGGAATTCCAGTAGAGAGGATAACCATGCTAGGAACAAACACAAAGGAGGTCGGTAGGTGGTCAGGAACTACCGAAAAGGAAAGGAAACTAGTCAAATTACAGTGGATGGCAACTATTCTACAGGCTCTGGGGATTCACTACTGATCATAGGAAGTCTTCCAGGGTCATCACTGTCACTCTATCATTATTGAATAATGAGTCTACACTATCAGACATCCATCCAACACGCTGTTTGGTATAATCATCAACTCCGTAGCTCTCCATTACTTCCTTCGTAACCTGGATATATTTCCTGACTGCCCCCTCCGAGACTGTTAGGACGACATTTCCTCCGCAAGTCGCTACTCCGTCATCTGAACTCGAGAATCTCGGACCTCCCGAGACTCCTGATGCCCTCTGCACGCACTTACCAGCTAGAGGCATTCTTCGATAGGAGTGCCCACATTTTACACATCGTACTTTCTGTCTGGTGAATGCCATCATATTACCTCTCATATCTGGGAGGAAATGAGATTCAATGACTTGCGATGCCACTCTATCCACACTGACTGACCTGAGTCTACTCCCTAGTGCAAGCTGCTCACCCATCTTGTCGGTCATACTAACGAGCGTCTTGTATGCAGAATTTACTGGCCCAGAATCCAAGTCACCGGAGTCATGCGTCCATCCATATCCTCGCAGATCTCCAATACTACCCAGTCTATCACTTACTAGATCCACTAAGTCCGATGCTTCGTTGGGGTGGGGCTGAGACAATGTAGCCTCATAGAAGTCCCTAGAATAGCTCCACGAGCAATCCACATTCAATGCCTCCTTATCTATTTCCATCGGATTCAGCCTAGTCGTCAGAACAAGAGGGGCATCCATCCTGCCTCCTCTACCAGCAGGTAAAATTTCCTTAGAGAAATTTAGCAAACCATCCATGAGCATCATTATGCTGTCCTCGTCTCCATCACAATTCCTTCTTTTTGCTGCGTGGAAAAGTGGATGAGCGTATCCAGCAGATGAGGAAGTCCAGCCGATCAAGCGACATAATACTCCTCCAGAAGTATGTGGTGCGAGACCTATGGCTAATCTTCCGACTAAGTCTTTCTCACTAGTCGCATTATAGAACGGCTCCATTTTATAGAATCTAATCAGAAGCTCATCCACGAAATTACAAGTAGCGAGAAGGTGGTCCTTGGACCTAATTGATGGAATAAAATCCTGTGGAAGCAACTCCAACATCTGACTATCAGATTTCAGGATCCTCCCTCGAATATCATGAGTATATCCCAGTTCAGCGAGAGCCTCCCAAGATGTACCAATCTCTACTGGTTTGAAGTGTGTTACCGGTACATCACTCATATCATACCTTGACGTTCCGTCTCTGAAGACAGAAACCCCATGCTTCGCTCTCAGAATGCCCTTCTCCAATGGTTCTGGGGATTGTCCAATCGAAACTAGTCCCTTCACAGCTTTGATCTTCGAGGGGAGCTTGTCCAAGCCCAAAGCTCTCCTTTTTACTTCAAGAATCGATGAGACCGGGACTGTCGTAAACTCTCCTCGACGCCTCCTTTTACCTCCACGACTCTTGCGGACTTCCGTTCTTCCTCCACACTCCTTGGCCACATTGGGATCAGGTCTGACATGACATCTGATATGCGGAGACTCTGAACCACATTTACTACAAATTCTCGGCCCCATCTGGACTCTGATACTTCCTTTGGAGGACGCCTCTCCCAGGAGCCTTTGAGGCCCCCCACTCTCAGCAATAGGATATAGTGAGTGGACCAGTGGCTTCATCTCTCTAACCCCGGACTTTTCCGGTCTGCCCATTCTAGCTCCAATTCTACACGTTGCCGAGTCCTCCCATCTCATTGAGGATAGCTTCCTAACTAGCCATAACGAACCGTCAACAATGTGATCATCTAGTAACGAAACTGATCTATTCAGAGAGGCTACGTTTTCGGGCCCGGGGTCAAAGATTCCCTGTGCGGCTTCCTCTCCAATCGACTCTGTCTCTAGTGTACCCTTGCCTTGTTGCATAGCTAGGGTAGTTGCCTGTACTCTGGCAAGCCCCCTTCTACTCTCCAGCTCACTCTTTCTCTTGCCCTCAACTTGGACTACCTTCTTGGCTTCACTAACCCTGAAGAGCCTATCGTCGATATGCCCCATTGCATCCACTGAGCTAACTACTATACCTTCCTCGTTCATCAGTCCTAGCCCCTCCAAGAGACCTTCCCAGTTGGATGATATCACGATATCCCCAGCCTCATGATAGTGCTGTAAACCAAGAGTCAGAAGACACGATTTTACAATTCCATGATTTCTGACAGACATCCATGAAGGCCAATTGTCAAAGTCCGGCTCGTGTGTCGAGTCTACGACCTGTAAAGAACCAGGGCTCCAATCTCTCGACGCCCCGCTTATCCTCAAGCCACTTTCTTCAATTTCTGACCCAGTCAATTCTTGGATGAGAGGTTTAGTGATTGAAATCGGAAGATCGGACCACCATAGATTCCAAGGAGGAGGGACTGCTGTCCCGAAGGCCTCAGATATTCTCTTCGACTGTTGCCAAGTCAAATCTACATCTCTCAGAAAAAGATACCATTCTCTCTTACGCCACTCTCTCTCAAGAGCATCCTCCCCCCCTCGATTTATTGCGCCATTAAACGGTAGTCCTTTGGGCAGAGCATCAAGCCCGACCCCCATAATCTCTGCAAAGGTCGAGACCTTCTGAGGATGATCCAATGAATCCAGAAGGTCCGCCGCCCACCAATCTCTATTGTAAGCGGAGGGAACCAGATTCTTGTTGTTCTCAAGAAACTCGCCGAAACCCATCAGAATTTCTCCATTATCCCAAACAGAAACCACTCTCTCTCGAATCAATTTCCACTCATCGAGTGTGTGTACACGTCTGAACTCACCATCGTCAAGAACTACCATTGGTCCCTCGATATCAGTACAGGGAGTAACTGCACAAGCCTTCCCGGGACGCTCAATCTTCATCTGTGTTCCAACCGATAGGAACCCACCCGCCGCCTCCATCGATACTGGATTCAACCCAGCGGCCGCCAACCCAGTAGCTCTACTTCTCCCATATCTAAGCCTAAATCCCCCAGGCTCACCAGGCTCACCAAAGATAGGCCTTCCAGCAATCACATCATCCATATATCTTGAAATCTCAGGAATTTGCCTGCTTTTGAAGCTATCAGATTCTCCCTCATCGCTCTTTCCCTTACTAGCAAACTGAGAGATAAATTCCCATCCTGGAATCTCCATTCTTTCCGTGTGCTTCACAATTTTTGGAGCCTTGAGGCATAAGCCTTCACCGATAACCAACATTACTCCACCTCGAACCCTAGTCCTGAATGAACCATTCTCATTCTGTATGTTCTTGACCTCCTTGAATCCAGCACACTCCTGCTTCTCAGTCTCCTCTCCGTTAACCATTACTGGACATGCTCTAACGATTACCTCTACTTCCTCAGGAGGAGGTTTGTACTGAAGCCCAACTCTGTATAGTCCAAACTCTTCCTTCACTCTTTCCACCTCTCTTGTGGATGGATTATATCTCCCCAGACCAAGCTCACGTCTGATCATGTCACCAATTAGTACGCACAGAGCTTGAGCAGTTCCTCCAGCAGCCCTTATCGGCCCGCAGAAATCAATAGAGAGAAACTCTGAGCCATCTGAATTATTGAGAATCCTGACCGCACCAATGCCATCTAGTGGCGCTACAAGAACAGCTTCTGTAAGTACAGCTAAGCCAACTCTGAGTCCGCAATCTATTGCCTCTCGAAGATCTCCGTCACGCTCATACATCCGTTTTGCCACACTAACCGCAATCTGGATAGACGCACTCTCTCTGTCAGTTTTCAGCAGTATTGCTCGGAGTGTATCCTCTATCTCTAGCCCCTTCAGATACTCCTCGAGAAGCTTCTCTGTCCTACTCGCTAAATCCGCGGCTCTGGGGATTTCTATTTCAGTGCTGAAGTCAAGCCCTTTCGCCTTTGCTTGGAGAGCTATATCGTATACTTCCTGAGTCCTTAAATCAAGCCATTCTTGGTAGGATTCAACTTCGGATGAAAGCCTATCTGAATCATACTCCGACACAGATTCACGTTGCTCAACCATAACTATGCCCCACGCGAATAAATGTCCAACAGACTAGACCGTTCAAGAACATTGACCGTATTTCCCCACTCGATGGCTATTTACCTACCGAAGCTTCATTCGATTACCATTACTCGGATTAGTCGGATATGCAGTCGATTTCAGCCGCTCAAGCCAAGCTCCTACTGATTGACAGAGTGAGAGATTTGGCATACCTTCACTCTCCTAATGACCTATTCACCCTAGCCAGTGGTAGGGAGAGTCCGCATTTCTTTGATATGAAACCAGTGATGATGAACCCAGAATGCGCTCACCTACTTGGAGTCCTAATTCATGACAAAATTGTGGATTTAGGGGATGTAGATGCTGTTGGTGGCTTGGAGTTAGGGGCTGTTCCCCTAACGGCCATCGCAATCGCCAAGGCTGGAAAAGGCTCAGAAATCAGAGGATTCATGGTTCGTAAGGAGCCCAAGGGCAGAGGAGGCAGAAAGACTGGAAATCCACCAGGAATAGAAGGCTCAACCATCAGATCAGGAGATAGAGTGGTATTACTCGAAGACGTCACCACAACTGGAGGATCAGCATTGAAGGCGGCTGAGATGTTGAATTCTATGGGATGCGAAGTAGTGGCATGCATTACTATTCTTGATAGAGAGGAGGGAGGAATTGAAGCATTCAAAAATGCCGGAATACCTCTTATTCCACTTTTACTGAGATCAAATATTACAGGTGATTGATTGAGCCAACATATCATAGATCCGGAAGGAGACCCCTATTCTCCTGAGAAACACCCAATGAAGGATTATGTTGGAGCATCTGCCTATTTTGACCTAGATCTAAGGTCTGGAGTAATCATGGATGTCCAGAGGTTCCCAGAGATGAGAAAGCCATCATACAAGATTCAAGTTGATTTTGGGCCTGCTATAGGAAAGCTCTGGAGCTCAGCACAGATAACCAACTATCCACGACATGATTTAATTGGAAGAAAAGTAGTAGGTGCGATCAATCTCGGCGACAAAACTCTTCCAACTGGTTTCATTAGTCAGTTTCTGGTTCTTGGAGCTCTGGATCCGGACGGAACAGTCAGGCTCCTCGAGCTTCCTGAAGGCGTGTTACCCGGTTCATTGGTCGCCTGACCTCACTTGTGCTTCCAGCAGTAATTGGATTCGTACTCGACATTCATTTACATTGAGAGGACCCGAGTCGATTTTCGTCTACCACCATGTTTCGACCAATAACAAGGTCAGGCCATTGCACTGCCATTTTCCTTCTTACGGCAGTTACACTATTGGACCGCTTGTCACCCGCTCAACTCATGCCTACCATAGTTAGAATGACGACAAGCGCGGGACCAATAGATATCGAACTCTTCACCGAAGACTGTCCAGAGACCACAGGAAACTTCCTCAGACTTGTGGATGATGGGTTCTATGACGGACTACATTTTCACAGAGTAATCAAAGATTTCATGATTCAAGGAGGATGCCCTCACTCGAGGGACCCACACAATGGGAGAGCTGGAACTGGAGGTCCAGGTTGGAAGATTCCTTGTGAGACTTCAGCACTAGCAAAGAGCCACGATACTCCAGGACTCTTCTCTATGGCCAATGCTGGTCCAAACACTGGTGGCTCCCAGTTCTTCCTGACCACCGTCCCCACGCCATGGCTTGACGGTAATCATGCCGTATTTGGAAAGGTCGTCAAAGGAATAGAAAATGTTCACAAAATCGAGAACTGCGATACTCAGCCAGGAGACAGGCCATACGATCCTCAGAAGATAATCAAGGTTGAGAGATTTTAATAAAACGCCTTACTAATAGTCTATCACAGAGTTTATTAATAAGTAATTAATGCCGAATATATGGCAAAGCACCGTGTAGGTGATCGTAGGATAATCAGCATTAGTATTCCAGAGGAAACCGCTAGGAAGCTAGACCGTAGAGTGGGCAAGGGCAAGACTAGGGGAAGGTCCGCTACAATTTCTAAGATGATTGAAGACGGCCTATCGTCAAGAAATTCACACCAAGAGGACATCGAAGTCTCAACCCATCAGAGATCTGCTAGGGCGAATCCAGATGAAAATAGGATCGAGATTGATACCATGGGAGAAGTAGTCGTACCTGCAGATAGATACTATGGAGCTCAGACAGCCAGATCCCTTGAGAACTTCGATATCGGTGACGACATAATGCCAAGAGCAGTAATCAGAGCCTTTGGGATTCTAAAGAAAGCAGCAGCAGAAACCAACTCCCAACTAGATCAGCTGGATGGCAACATCGCCTCTTTGATTTCCTCATCATGCGATGAGGTAATTTCAGGTAGTCTCGACGGACACTTCCCACTTAGGATCTGGCAGACAGGATCAGGAACTCAAACAAATATGAATGCAAATGAAGTCATCGCTAATAGGGCAATAGAGCTCGCAGGAGGAGAATTGGGTAGTAAGGCCCCCGTCCACCCAAATGATCATGTGAACAGGGCGCAGTCAAGTAATGACACATTTCCAACGGCAATGCACATATCTTCAGCCGAGCAAATCGCGAATCAACTACTGCCTTCAGTTCATCATCTAAGGGACTCTTTGGAGGCCAAAGCGCAGGAGTTTTCCTCTATTGTCAAGATTGGCAGGACACACCTCATGGATGCAGTGCCACTTACTCTCGGTCAAGAGTTCTCAGGATACGTGTACATGTTGGACGCTGATATTCGGAGGATAGAGTTCGCATTGACCGATCTATTTGAACTAGCGCTGGGGGGGACCGCCGTCGGAACTGGATTGAATACACATCCCGACTTTTCAGAAAAGGTCGCCACCAGTATTTCCCAACAAACTGGCCTGCCATTCATCAGTGCAGAGAACAAGTTCTCTCAGTTAGCAGCCCATGATGCAATTGTCTCCGCATCGGGAGCACTGAACACCCTTTCGGTTTCATTAATGAAGATCGCAAACGACATCAGATGGCTCGGCTCTGGCCCCAGATGCGGAATCGGTGAACTGTCCTTGCCTGCCAATGAACCAGGATCCAGTATTATGCCAGGAAAGGTCAATCCCACTCAGTCCGAGGCTATGACGATGGTATGCTGCCAGGTTATGGGTAATCATGCAGCCATATCCATCGGAGGTAGCCAAGGTAATTTCGAATTGAATGTATTCAAGCCGATGATGATTCATAACTTGCTCCATTCAATCAGAATCCTGTCGGATAGCTGTCGCTCGTTCACTTCCAAGTGTATTAATGGATTGGTCGCTAATGAAGAGAAGATTTCCGAGCATTTGGAGAACTCTCTGATGTTGGTAACCGCTCTTAATCCTCACATTGGATACGATAACGCCGCGAAGATTGCCAAGGAAGCCCACCAGAACAATCTAACACTCAGAGAGAGTGCCATAAGACTTGGATTGGTTACTGAAGAACAGTTCGATCAATGGGTCAGGCCAGAGTCAATGACAGGAAACAGCTAGGCTATCATCACGAAAAAAATAATTTTGAAAGGGCCATAGGTGGGAGCAGCAGGGGGTTCTGCTTGGGGAAGCTTTCCCCCCTGCGTACTCCGCAGGGTCCGGTTCGTCATCTCCAAAGGAGATGATTTCCCGGGTAGACGACTCTGGAACCACTAGGGCTCCTTCGCCATTTCTCTGGACTTTTGGGTAATATCCCCCAGAGGATTGCTCCTCTGTCGCCCTTCTCGAGTCACTCCACGGCTAGTATCACCGTTTTGTTTCTCGATCGGTACCGGTCCTCCACAGGTCTCCCTGCTCTTGTTCCCGGTGCGTTTCCCTAGGCTTCCTTCCCCTTCCTTGCGTCCGGTTATCTCCACTTCGTTCCCCGCACCCGTGCTCCAAGATTGCATCCATCTCTGAATGCTTTCCCTTCCTTCGTGTACCTTTGCAGTATGGTTTTCTGGTACGGTTTGTGTTTTCCCCCCGAAGGGTTCGGTTCCGTTTTCCCCAGCTTTCCCCATTGCTTCTTTCCCTTCCTTGCGTCCGATCTTTCCCACATTGGTTCTACTGCTGCCTACTCACCCACAGGTGATTCGGCTGTTCCCCGCACTCTTTTCAGAGTACGGTTCTACCGTTCCGACTTAGCGGATCAGTTGTTGTGGCCCGCGGGTTTGCCGAAGCGCGCCCACACCACTCCCCCGGAGCGGCAAAGTCAACAGGGCAAGCGGCGGCAAATAAACCTTTCGTTCAGTAACACGTTTACAGTGGAAATAGGGGTCAGTAAATGTTAATTTCCACTGTAAATTTTCATTCCCTCAGCCTTCTCAAACGTTCCATAAGGAGATTTCTTTCCCCTTCCCGACGTCCTGATTCCATGTCCCCCCGGTCAAATCGATTCTCGTATCTTTCTTCTACCAAGAACACCTTTCCAGTTTGATCTCCAAAAACCAGCCCCCCTTCCTCGAAATCACAAACCACAATTCTATCAGGGTGCTCGAAGATATGTGAGTAAACCCCACCTGGTGAAATCGATAAGAATCTTGACTTGTCCTCCCAAGTCTGAACCCACAGGTCAACGCCATTCGGAGCTATACCCAATGACAATACTTCGCTACCTAGCTCAATTTCTTCCTCGCCCCATATAATTCGGCCATTTCGATCACCACTCGCCCATCCATCATCTATGCTAATGATCGAGGTCACCAATCCACTTCCCTTTCCACATAAATCTCCTTCAGAATTACAAATACTGCCGTCACTCAATCCGAACATTATCGTCTCAGCCCCATCGCAACCGATGGTAACAGGAGACGCGACGGCAAGTGAGTGATAATTCAGTATACCATCCCTACCTACTTTGATAAAGCCACAAGAAGGCCTTCCTATCCCAATCTCTATTCCATTGTTGACTCCCATATGCCACCCTTTTTCGGCGAACGACCATCTTTCAATTAGCTCTCCCTGGCTATTGAATTTCCAAAGTGTTGACTCAGTGTAGTCAGAGATATCAATTTCATAGACAGAGGATAATGCCCAAACAAAGCCATCCCAGATCGCTACACTATCGCTGGAACCTTCCAGTTGCGAGCTCCACAAAACTTCACCCGTGCTAATCTTAATGGCTACCAAATTAGACGAGCATGAGGCATAAATCACTTCTCCTGAAACTGCTAAATCTGATATCGGTCCATCCAACTCCAGTTCCAGTATCTGCTCACCAGTCTCAATTGACCATGACTTAATCACACCTTCTTTCGAACCAACAACGACTGTGTCTGACCCAAATAAGATAGAACTACAACAACTTCCAACATCCCTAATAAATGATGAAGCGTCACTAAGGCTCCTGTCTCCCACAAATACCCTATGGAGGAAGTAGATATCGTACTTCCGTATAATCGACAGTCAAATCGAGTAAAGAAGCCTCACCTTATTACTAAGATAATCAACAAATGCCTCTGGCGAGGGAGGCGATCCTGTAGCTTCTTCAATGAGCTCAGCAGGCTTTAGAATACTCCCTCGCCTATGCACTTTCTTCCTCATCCAATCAAGTAGCGGGGAGAAGTCACCACTCCTAATTTGTGCATCGTGCTCTGGCAAGTCTTCTCTGGCCGCAGATAATAGTTGAGCAGAATATAGATTTCCGAGGGTATATGTCGGGAAATACCCAATCGCTCCCATCGACCAATGAATATCTTGTAGTACCCCCGACGATCTATCTGTGGGCCTTATTCCAAGGTATTCCTCATACATATCGTCCCACTTGTCGGGAAGCTCATCAACCTCCAAATCGCCCGAGATTAGTAGCTTCTCAATCTCATATCTAATCATAATGTGGATATTGTAGGTGGCCTCATCTGCTTCAACACGAATCAGACTGGGCTCCACCAAATTAACCGCTCTCCAGAGGTCCTCTGCTTCAACGCCTTGCATGTTCTCTGGAAACTGCTCTTTCCAGAGTGGCAGAGACCACTGACAGAATTCTAGTGAACGACCTATCTGATTCTCCCAGAGCCTGCTCTGACTCTCATGAATTCCCAATCCATTGGCCTTTCCAGAGGGTTGAAAGTCAAGATCTCTCGGTCTTCCTTGCTCGTATGTACCATGCCCGGTCTCGTGCATAGAACCGTATAGTGACCCAAACGGATCAGTATCGCTATATCTTGTGGTCCATCTAACATCATCTGGATTTGGACCTCCACAGAAAGGATGTGTCGAGGCATCCCTTCTTCCTGCCTCGAAATCGAAGCCAATTGACTCAGAAACCTTCTGACTGAGTCTTTCCTGACCCTTCTGCTCCCATGAGTTTTCGGTGACCCATGAAATATCGGGCCGCTCTCCCCTTTCTGCAACAGACCTGATTAATGGGGCTACTTTGTTTCTCAGTCCTTCGAAAAGAGGGTCGAGACGAGACACTGTGAGCCCAGATTCATAGATATCAAGGAGAGCATCATATCGAAGGTCTTCATATCCCAAGTATTCTGCCTTCTTTCTCGCGAATTCAATTGATTTAGCCAGGTCATCTCTGAATATAGAGAAGTCGTTATTCCTCCTAGCTTCAGTCCAAGAAATGAGCGATTTCGAATTATGCTTAGCCAATTCAGAGACGAATCCAGTCGGTAGCCTTGTGGCCTTGTCATAGGCCTCCCTGGCCAATCTAACGTTGGCACTCTCAATATCTCCCAGATCTACTCTTTCTTCCAGTTCATCCAATAACTCTCCAACCCTAGGAGAAGTCTTCCTTTTGTGGGACTCCCTGGAAATCCATGCTATTTGTTCCCCCCTCAATTCAGCAGCTTTCGGAGGCATCAAGACCTCTTGATCCCAGCCTAGAAGACTTCTTACTTGGTCCATCATATCGATATCTTTGAGTATTCCAAGAAGCTCATCGTAAGCGTCCATACCATTTGAGAGAGGTGTCTCACTCATAATCTAGGCTGTTGACTATCGAATCCTTAACCAGAAAATATTTCTTACAATTATTGACTAATTGATACCTTACAACTATACTCAGTAGGAACTGGAGGCATTCATTGGATTGGTTTAATAACTCCCATCCTGTAGTAATATTTGACAAGACGGGGTAAGAAAGTTTAGCCCAACCTAAGGGATGATATTGTGACAGAGCTAATCAAAAAGATGAATGAAGCCCTAGCTTGGGAACTCAGAGCGATGAATATGTATGCACATTACGCCGCTAATATAACTGGCATTAATCGGCTCCAACTTTCACCAATGTTCAACACTGAAATGACAGAGTCTATAGAGCATGCCGATATTGTTCGTAAGGGAATTGTTCAATTGGGGGGAATTCCAGTTACAGAACGTGACTCTCATCCAATTATACACACAACAGATTACATTGAAATGTTGAATTATTCTCTTCAGACAGAGATTAGAGCGTCAGAAGTTTATTCGGAACTCCTCCCCTTAATTGAACAGACTGACGATTTATACGATTCGATGGAGCAGATATATCTCGCTGAGCTAAAAAGCGTCGAAGAGATGCGACTCTTGGTTCAATGATCCTGCCCAATGAACCGAATCTATGATGAGTTCTCACACCCTCCAGAGGGGCGTGCTCCCGCGAGTCGTAACCATATTCTTGGTCCTAATATTGGTTAGCCCAACTCTATCAGGGTGCCTGGAGTCAGAATCAGGAATAGATAATTCTGTCGAGACCACACATTGGTTACCACCTGTCGAGGAACGATCAGAGAAGGAATACAGAAATGATGACGTATTCAGCAGGGTTTCAATTAATGGTACATATGACACAGGAGAGGTCCAGTCAATCTTCGTACCCGTGCCCTCGATTACGGCTTCTGATGGAGGAGCAGGATTCACGGGCGGGGCCGAAGTTCATCTCGGATTGTGGCTTCCAGAAAAGGAAGGATGCGATTTGACAATATCTGAAGTTCTGGAAGAATGCAAGGTCCCGGTTATTGCCGAGATAGGCCCGTACTATGATGATGGAGACGTTGATGCTCTCACTCCCGCAGATAGACTCGGAAGGTTCCTAATTGAGAATTATGTTCAACACGGGTACGGCGTAGCACAGGTTTCAGTTTTTGGAACAGGGCAATCAAATCACTGTATGGACCTGATGGGTCATGATGAGCAAGCTGGCATCAAGGCAGCAGTAGACTGGTTAGGGACTCAATCATGGTCCAATGGAAAGGTAGGTGCAATAGGTAAATCATACGATGGAAGCACTCCTTGGAATGCGGCTGCATCAGGATCCGAATATCTAGCTACCATTGTTCCAATGTCTGGATTGATAGGTGTACATGATTTGATGTGGAGAAATGGCAGTATGGAAGCAAGAGGGGCGATAATGCATAATGGAGTATACGGCTCATTTGGCTTGGACGGGGATAATGGGGACATCGAGAATGCCTGTGAGGGATATGTGGAGGGATACTACGCAGGACCAGCCGCATACATGACGGGAGACAATCTAGCATGGACTGGATCTGATTATTGGGAGGAAAGGCATTTCCTGACTAATGCTCTAGAATTTTATAATGGTTCGATATACATCATACACGGCCTACAAGACTGGAATGTCGATCCTCATATGGCATTCCCTGCACATCAAATGTCCATAGATGCAGGTTTCGACGTGAAGGGACTTTATGGACAATGGGCACATGATTATCCAGACCGAGAAAGCGGGCACTCCTCGCTGTCGTCAGGAAGAGGCGCTGAGGCCTTCCCATATACCCTGAGGTGGGACTGGGCGGACGATATGTTGGAGTGGTTCGATTTCTATTTACTAGATAAGGGGCCAAAACCAAGATTAATTGCAGAGGTGCAGGACAATATGGGTACTTGGAGAGTTGAGCAGACCTATCCTCCCCTTGTTGCGAATCCAATCGTTATAGGTATGAATGAATGTTCAATAGTTGGTGGTAGCGATACGATAACTACTACCTCCAGTCTGATGATTGAATGCCCTGAATTTGAATCTCTGACTAGAATAGTTGGAACTCCTACCTTTCATGTGGAGGCTACCATTTCTCCATTTTCCACCAGTGGGCACCTCTTCGTGGAGATGGTACAATCAAGCTCCGACATGCATCTAGGACACGCTGTAATGGATTTACGATTTCATCAAGGAGGGAATCAAGGAAGCCCTCTGGTCCCCGGACAGACAGTTCTGGCAAAGATGGAGTTCTTTGGAATGGATGTAGTAGTACCTGAGGGAGATGGAATCCGTCTGATAATCAGTCAAACTGGCGAGGATTATATCCCTAGTCCGGTTTCAACATTTCCCGTTTCTCTCTCATTGGGGAGCGAGAGCACTCTTTCTCTACCATCTCTTGACAGGGAATGCTCAGATCTATTTCTCCCTCCTATGCAACAGCCATATCCTCAGTGTATGGAATAAACCGAATTCCAAACTCTTGATGCGGAGGGAGTCTTCGGAACCACCATGTCGGACGGTATCCCCCGTGTCAGTATCCCCGTCATAGACAGGATAATTCTTCACTTGTGGGAACAGGACCATCAAGCGGATCATTATATTGTAACAAGTGAAGTAACAAGAACAGGAATTTCTGAGGTATGCGCGATGCATCCTCCAAATGTTTCCCGGGCAATGAGGGAGCTCATGTCCAATGGCTTTGTCTCTGAGCATTCTAGAAGTGTCAGAGGAGAAGATCGTCGCCAGAAGACATGGCAATTAACCGAAGATGGAAGATTGGAAGCTAGGCAGAGGATTTCCAATCTAAGAACTACTACCGTTTTATTGAGGGGAAAGAAAGGTAAGCTATTGGAAATAAGGGCAGACGAGGCCGCAAAAAAACTCGAAACAAATCTCTCACTACTACAAGTATTGATGCACGCCCAACATGAGGGAGTACTCAATTTCGGAGATATTAGATTTGGTGCTATTGTGTCGATGCCAGAGAGAAAAAAACCCACTCCAAATCTACTTTCCGGTGCCTATTCTACCTATCGAAATCTTCCACCTGTGACTAGAGAGATACATGGAAGACTGGTGGAGAAGGACATACTCGACTCTTGGCTCTCATCCAGAATCCCATTGTTAGCCATTTCTGGAATCGCTGGCTGTGGAAAAACAACACTTACCTCACACTGGCTAAACCATACTATCCCAGCAGCTCCTGGATATGAAGTAATGTACTATCCTTGCCAGCCTTGGGACACGCCTCTAGGGATTGCAACAAGCCTACTCCACAAGATAGGTGTCGGAGTGGATGATGGGAAGCACGATCCTTACAATATTCTGGAAGCTCTCCCACTAAGGCCCGGTGTAGAAATTGATATCGATTCATACAGGAGAAGGCTGACGGCCCATTTACTGGACGAATCCGGTTTAGATACTAAGAAAGAAACCGAACTTCTGGTTGTCCTAGACGATGTTCACAATATAGGGCCGGATGGGAACTACCTCTTTGGAGCTCTCTTACAGGTAGCCGAGATCGCTCCATTAAGACTAATATTGATCTCAAGAAATAGACTGTCATTCTATGATACGAGAGATGTTCATACAAGAGAGAGAGTTAGAGAACTACACCTGGCTGGTCTTTCTATTGAGGAAGTTAATACTTGGATAGCTTCGATGAACCTTCCCAATGAAACAGAGGTGGAAAAGATCCATAGTATCACAGGTGGACACCCATTGGCAGTAGAGCTATTGGAACTTTATGGAAAGACCGTACACGAGGATTGGACTCGTTTTCTCGATCAGGAGATTCTAGATGTTCTCCCTCCGGATAGCAGGGAGATTCTCTCTATTCTATCTGTTTCTGATAGACCGGTTCCATGGGAAATTATAGCCAAAGCCGCAGAACATGATGGCCCCCCTCCACTCGAGCTCATAGAAAGAGGCCTAATGCTGGAACTAGAAGATGGAATGTGGTTACATGAAGCTATCAGAGCAAGGCTACTTAGAGACGTAGGAAATCCTCTGGAGGATAGATCTATCAAACTTAGAAAAGCTTTCGAATCTTAAGACATGTGTCGATTCAGCCAGGAGTCCATACCTGGCTTTGGCATAGCACCAGTCATTCTATCAACGACTTCTCCATCCTTGAATAGTATCAGTGCCGGAATCCCTCTGACTCCGAATCTGCCGGGACTTAGTGGATTTACGTCGGTATTCACCTTGGCTATTGTAATCTCTCTCTCGGTCGCTACCTGACTCAATACTGGAGCAATCATTTTGCATGGACCGCACCAAGGAGCCCAGAAATCAACTAGGACCCAACCCCCGCTCTTTGTAACTACATCAAAGTCCGAATCACTAGCATCAATCACTTGTCCCATGGGTCCACCCAAGCACCTGAGAGGGGGGCACCGTATCAACCTGTGTCTTACTATCGGTATCCAAGGGATTGAGAACCTCCTCCTCCTCGCTTGGTTCAGAGCGTACATGGATGTTACTCCCAGCATACTGACTGCGGACTTCTGTAAACTGGGTGAAACCTTAGATGAGGCCATTGAAGCAGGGATAAATTGGATTCACATGGATGTAATGGATGGAAACTGGGTTATCAATAAGACAATAACATTCGGACCAGCAATTATCCGTTCAGTTAGAGAAAGGTTAGGAGATGAAGTGTTCATAGATTGCCATCTAATGATCAACAATGCCGAAGAAACTTGGATTCAGTATGTTGATGCAGGAGTGGACATGATCATTGCTCATATTGAAGCAGTTCAAGATTTTCCAAACCTTATCTCAGAAGTCCAGTCAACAGGAACACAGATTGGATGCGTCCTGAACCCAGATACAGAAATCGAGGAAGTTATGCCCCTATTGCCAGATCTAGATCTAGTATTGGTGATGTCTGTCGTCCCAGGAAAGGGTGGACAGTCGTTCATCCCTGAGGTTGAGCATAAAGTCAAAGCTTTCAGAGAGGCTATAGATGAACAGGAGAATTCAGGAGGTAAAACTCCAATCCTGATGATTGATGGAGGCATTAAGCATCACAACGCGGCGATGGTCTCTGAGTGGGGAATAGACATTGCTGTTGTAGGCAGCGGACTGATTAATGACGAAGGTACAATTTCTCAAAATCTTCTCAGAATAAATAAGGTATTAGAGAGCCAATAATCAACGCATTGAAATCATACCCCTCTATCCAGTGGTATGGTTTCCGAGGAATGGGTGTCATCGGAAGTACTGAAAGTGTATCCAACTGCTTCAGTAGAAGCTACCGATTTACACGGTTCGGGTGATCATTTTCATGTCAGAATAATATCCGAGGATTTCGAGGGCGTAAGGCCACTCCAAAGGCAGATGCCAGTTTTGAAGCATTTTAAGAAGTATATTGAGGATAATTCAGTACACGCTCTTGATTTGAAGTGTATGACCCCCGAACAATCCTCAGCAATGGGAAATACAACTTTTGATCCCCATTCTGGAAAGCAAGAGTTCTTTGGTATCCACGTAAGGCGACCTAACAAGAAGTGATATTATGAGCGGATTTAATTGGACACCAAGCGAATTGCAAGAGATAGTCGATGGCAACGATTTAGTGATTTTTATGAAAGGTACGCCCGAACAGCCACAATGTGGCTTCTCCAGTCGTGGAGCCCAGATTGTTAGTGCCTTCGCTAGGGAAGTAGGTCTCGAACAATTTGCATGTGTGAACGTTCTGTCAGACTCTAGGGCAAGAACCGCTCTAAAGGAATGGTCTGATTTCCCTACAATCCCACAAGTCTTCGTCCACGGTGAGCTGATCGGCGGTAGTGACATAGTCCTCGAGATGTTC
>CENG01007950.1_pt1 | contig 43425 bp, 38 predicted proteins | sample 530131 | NCBI WGS metagenome assembly CENG01 (sample SAMEA2591057, study PRJEB7988) | marine metagenome | biome: marine biome (ENVO:00000447); feature: surface water (ENVO:00002042) layer; material: saline water (ENVO:00002010), including plankton (ENVO:xxxxxxxx) | depth 5 m
GCCGATTTGGCAGCTGATATGCTGGCATGATATGGCAAACCAAGATTGGCAGCGACCGATGAAATAAAAACCACGCTGGCACCATCTGCTTCTTTTAATTGGTTAATGACTTTTTTTAAAACTTTAACTGCTCCTAGCACGTTCACACTAAAATCATTCACAAAATCATCTTCTTTGAGCATTGCGAAGGGTTTTAGATTTATCGTCCCAGGAAAATAAACCAAACCATCAATATCAGCGATACTATCCAACTCATTGAGATCGCCATCCAAATCCAAAGAACCTTCTGATCTTGATAACGAAATAAATTCTCTATCTGAATTTTTCTTAAGAGCACAGGCAATAGCCGAGTTGCCGCCTATTAATAATGTTTTTGTCATAGGTTTTTAATAAGGATTAAATTATTTTTTTAAAGATCCATTAATGAGCCATCATTAAAGATCAGCTCATTAACTTCTTCAGTAATGAAAGGCGCAAAAGGATGCATCAAGGTTAACAGTTTTTTCAGCATGGGGTGCAGGTTGCTGGTTTCACCCGATGTTTTGCATTCTTCAATGTAGCGATCGCAAAATTTACCCCAGAAGAATTCATAGACTTCGTTCATAGCAAAATCGAGACGATATTCCTCAATGTTTTTCTTAATTTGTGCTGAGACCTTATTGAATTCATCTTCAATCCATTTGTCGCTGTCGTTTTTAGCAACAAATTCATCGGATACTTTCGGATAGTTGTTAATAAAGCGGGCAGCGTTCCAAATTTTATTACAGAAGTTGCGGTAACCTTTAAGTCGTCCAAGCTCAAAGCTAATGTCTTTGGTATGAGTTGCTAGTGAGAAGAAGGTCATTCTTAAAGCATCGGTACCATAAGACTCTATGCCATTGGGAAACTGCTTTCTGGTTTTGCGCTCAATCTTCTCGGCCAAACCTTCTTGCATCAGGTTGGCCGTTCGTTTTATAACCAGGTCTTCTAAATCAATGCCGTAGATAAGATCAATTGGGTCGATAATATTACCTTTTGATTTTGACATTTTTTGACCGTTTTCATCCCTAATGAGACCAGTAACATAGACGTCTTTAAAAGGCACTTTGCCAGTGAACTCTAAGCTCATCATCATCATGCGCGCTACCCAAAAGAAAATGATGTCAAACCCAGTGACCAGCAAGCTGGTTGGAAAGTATTTCTCTAGTTTCGATTCTTCAGGCCAACCCAATGAACCAAACGACCAAAGCGATGATGAGAACCAAGTATCTAGCACATCTTCTTCTTGAGTCAGCTTCATGTTATCAAGCTGATAGTGAGCTCTGACTTCTCCTTCATCAAAACCAACATAGACATTGCCTTCATCGTCGTACCAAGCTGGAATTCTATGGCCCCACCATATCTGTCTGCTGATGCACCAATCTTGAATATTATCCATCCAGTTGAAATAGGTTTTAACCCAGTTGCCAGGGTGGAAGACCACTTCGCCATTATCAACAGCATCATTGGCTTTTTGTGCCATCTCTTGTGTTTTCACATACCACTGAAAGCTTAGTTTGGGTTCGATTACGATATTGGATCGTTCGCCACGAGGCACACTGATGTGATGCTTTTCCTCTTTCACCAGTAAGCTTTTGTTTTTAAGTTCCTCTAAAACTGCTTTGCGTACCTTAAAGCGATCTAGATTAGCAAAGGGTTCTGGGACCATGTCATTGGAAAAAGCTTCATCAGTAAAAATATTGATGGGCGCAAAATCTTCGAGATTGTCCGATGTATGTACGACACCCTCAATCTCATGGAGGGCATATTTTTTACCAATTTCGTAGTCATTAAAATCATGTCCAGGTGTTATCTTTAAGCATCCTGTACCAAACGCTATGTCAACGTACTCATCGCCAATAACTGGAATCTTGCGTCCCACAAATGGCAGTTCCACAAACTTACCAATAAAGTTTTTGTATCTATCGTCCTTGGGGTTCACGGCCACGGCCATATCACCAAACATGGTCTCAGGTCTGGTGGTTGCCACAGTTAGACTCTCATCGGAATCGGTAATCGGATAGGCAATATGCCAAATCAGGCCATCTTTTTCTTGTCTGACAACCTCTAGATCAGAAACGGCAGTTTTGAGTGCTGGATCCCAATTTACTAGACGATAACCTCGGTAGATTTTATCTTTGCGGTAGAGTTCTACAAAAGCTTTGATTACCCCTTGGTAGTAGCTGTCATCTAGAGTAAAGCGGTACTTATCCCAATCAACCGTAATGCCAAGGCGTTTCATTTGTGAAGTAATCTTATCTTCTGAAAATTCTTTCCATTGCCAAACTTCATCGACAAATTTATCACGTCCATAATCGTCTTTTGATTTACCCTGATTGCGCAGATTGTTCTCAACTACCATCTGAGTTGCAATGCCAGCGTGGTCGGTTCCCACTTGCCAATACGAGCTTTTTTGGTTCATATGGTGATAGCGAGTATAGAAATCCATGATGGCGTACTGAAAGCTATGCCCCATATGCAAAGTGCCAGTCACGTTAGGCGGTGGAATTATTTGCGAAAAATAATCCTCTGAATCTGGCCGAGCTAACTCTTTATCGGCCCAAATTTTTGACCATTTTTCTTCTATTTGAATAGGAAAGTATTTTGCTTCCATTAGACTGCAGTGTGTTTTAGTTCTATTTGTTTTTCTTTCAAACTAGCATAAAGCTTTCTGGACGCCTCGTTAATAGCTGCATCGCTTTTAGTGGTGTAAACAAAAATATTGTCTGAGGCAACATCAATATCGGTAATTCGGTCGCTCAGAATATGAACTTCATCGTAATTTCCATTGGGCTCTGATTCTTGCAGAGCGATATTGCGACTGTATAGATATTCGATCTGCTTGGTATCAAAATATTTTTTCTTTTGGAGAAATTTATATTCAGAAACTAGCCCCTCGTCTTTGAGCACAACACAAATACTTCTTTTGGTTTGCAACCCTTCATAAATCTGCTCTAATAAAAAATCTAGGGCAGAGCTTTTGGTCTCAAATCCTGAAAAGAATGTAGCAGACATTAACGATTGCTATTTACAAGCTCAAACAATAGCCCGACAGGTTTCCCTGTTGAGCCCTTATTTTTACCATCACCAATATCGGCAACCCCAGCAATGTCCAAGTGCGCCCATTTATAGTCTTCAGTGAATCTTGAAATAAAGCATCCGCCTTCAATCGTGCCAGCAGCGCGACCTGGAGCTATGTTGGCCATATCAGCAAAGTTAGAGTGCAGATAGGTTTGATACTCATCCCACAATGGTAGCTGCCATGCTTTTTCACCAGTTGCTTGTCCTGCTTCAAGAATGTTATCAACCAATTTCTGGTCGTTGCCCATCACGCCTGCAGCTACACTACCAAGAGCAACAATTACTGCTCCTGTTAGAGTTGCAACATCAACAACGTATTTTGGATCGTATTTACCGATGTAAGTTAAAACATCGCAGAGCACTAATCTGCCTTCGGCATCGGTATTTAATATTTCTATAGTTTGGCCAGACATGGACGTAACCACATCACCAGGTTTGGTTGCATTGCCTGCTGGCATATTCTCGGTTAAACCAACGGCACAAACTAAGTTGACTGGAATTTTAGAAGCCGCAACAGCACACATGGTGCCAATAACTGAACCTGCACCAGACATATCCCACTTCATCTCGTCCATCTTGGCTCCTGGTTTGAGACTTATACCGCCGGTATCAAAAGTTACTCCTTTACCAACGAGCACGACTGGTTTGCCACCTTTTTTGCCGCCCTGATATTCCATGGTAACAAGTTTGGCCGGTTCTACACTACCGCGTGAAACAGACAGCAAAGACCCCATACCCAGTTTTTCCATATCCTCTTCTTCAAGCACTTTAACTTTAAAACCACCAATCTCTTTTGCTAATGCTTTAATCTGATCGGCAATATAGGTTGGTGTGGCATGATTGGCTGGTCTGTTGCCAAGGTTTCTAGCTGTATTGGCGCCTCGGCCGACATTGAGACCGAGCTCGACGGAACTTTTTAAGGCAGCACTGCTTTTTTCAACGCACACTTCAATATTTCTTAGCGTTGATTCTTTTTTGGTGTTGGGGTTGGTATCGGTATATCTATAGGTTGCTTTCTCGGCAGTCTTTACCAACTCAAAAACAAAGTTTTTATCTTTAAATTGCTGGGTGGTATCAACGTAGATGTTAGCCGATTCAACGCCATACTTATCTAGGGCTAGAAACAGCGATGCAAGCCAGCCACCTCTTTTATAGGCAGACTTCTTATTATCAAAATCTCTTACAAATAAAATATCTGCGTCTAAATGCGAGAATTCTTTTGAGATCATTAAAGACGACTTACTGTCATCTTCAAAATAGTTGGAAACTTTTGCCTTTATTTCCTTGTCAAAAAGCTTTGTAGATTTAAATAAACCCTTTGAGTAAAAGATAACTTTAAAGTTTGAAGGACTTGCCTCTGAATATTTTTTTAGTTCAACATTTTCTAGTGCTTTGTAGAATGCCATTTTTTCTCCTTTCTGATATTCTTAAGAAGTGATTATTTCACGATTCATCAGTAAAGAAATTATAGTAAACATTTGTTGGGTTTCACTAGTTCTTTTTGGATTAGTTTTATTTTCTAGGTTTAATATTTTTCTTTCTCAGGCTGAAGTGGGTAAAATTTCTGCTGAAAGTATATTCATTGCTCTACTATTATTTTCTCCAGAGCTCTTAAACATCATTTTTCCATTGAGTGTATTTCTTGCCGTTGGTTTTGTGCTAACGCCGATTTTTAAAAGCCACAGCACTGTACTTGAGTCTGGCTCTTATTCACCAACTCGCATGATCTGGGATCAGAAGCTACTGATAACAGGAATTTTTGGCATATCCATAATTTTAAGTACTTTCTTGTCGCCATATTTTACTGCCAAGGGCCAACAACTTATTGATCAAGACAATACGTTTGCTGCAAAAATAAGCAATCCTGAAGGCTTGGTAGCCTTAAACCCAAATACTTTTAATGCATTTGGCATAAAGAACCAACAAGATTATTCGGATTTAATTTTTTTTAACTCTCAAGAATTAAAAACATTTCTTTTTGGTGCGTCTGGATCGGTGTTTTCTGACGAAGAAGGATCAAAATTACTACTAAGCAATGGGTTTTTATACGACGATACGAATAAGGCTATATCTAGGTTTGAGAACGCGGTTATCCCGCTTGAGGAGCCAACAACAACAGACTACATTTCAACCTTGGATCTTTATGGAAGTGCTGATCTTGAGAGCATAAGAGCCTTGTTGCAGCGCCTGACAATCCCAGTATTTTGTTTTATATCATTGTTATTCAGCATGTCCTTTTCTGCTTATAGCTCTTTTTTGGGGCGCGAAAGAACCTATTTCATTTTGACAATGTTAAATATTTTATATTTGGTTTTAACTATTGCGCCTTTTGAAAGCAGTGCCAAAAACATATCCCAGCTGCTGGTAAACTTTTTTTCCATTCATTGCATTGTGGCGGCTCTTACAGTCTCACTTTATTTTAAACAAACTAAAAAATTGTTAGGTTATGAAGGTTTATAGATATATCCTCTCTAGGTCCTTTGCTTCAGTTCTAGGAGTGCTATTTATAATTACTTCCATAGATTTAGTTTTTAACTTTTTCTCTCAGCTTGAGGACATCAATGAAAATTACTCTTATGCAGATGTATTGGTGTTTTTACTTCAGTCTCAACCCTTTCGCTCGCGAGAATTTATATATCTGTGTTCGGTTGTGGGGCTGCTAGTCGTTTTTCTAGATAACAATTTCTTAAGAGCATTTAACTCAATGCGCCAAGCCGGACTCAAGAAAATTAATTTTGCTTTATTGGCTTTTTTGCCAATAGTAATAATCAATTTGGCATCTTATGAATACCTGGTGCCCGATTTGACAAAGTCTGCATTTGTCGAACGCAAAGCCAAAGTCAATCAAATAATGAAAGAAGAACCCAAGATGGTAGAGATCAGGAAGGTCGAGGATGCTTACCAAATAATATCCGAAGATATTTCAGTTAACTTTTCGAGGACGGGTGATATTGAGTTAATTACTGAAAATGCCGAGGCTTTTAAGAGCCTTAATTACAACTCAAATCTAAAATATTTAAGATCATCTGAGTTAGTCGCTAGCTCTGGTTCAGCTTTTGAAAACTATAACCTGATTGTTCAAACAGAGCTGCTAAGAAGAAGTCTTAACTTTTTATCATATTTCTTTATCTTCATTATTGGGTTGGAAATTTTGCTGTCATTCAATAAAGGATTCAACACCAATAGGATCCTGATTTATGGCTTTGGTACTTGTTTGTTGTATTCGTTCTTGGAAACTTTAATAGCAGACTCGATCACAGTGTTTGGCTTGCCATTTTATTTGCAGGCCTTTCCAGTGCTTTTTATCCCAATTTATTTATACCTTAAGCGGTTTGTTTTCTTTTGATAACTTGAATCTTAAGGATTTTGTCGGTTAGTGTTTGTTTATTTTTATCAAACAACATCCAAGCCAACCCAATAGCATTAAATAGAATATTTAAAACAAGCCGATAGAAGGCATCTTTAACAGTGAGGTATGATCCATTTGATTTAATTATTTCATGGCTCCAAGTGCTCATGCCAAGTGTTCTTCTTCCTTCTGACCAAAAGTAAGAAAAATACCAAAGGGTTGTAAAGAGAAGAATAAGCGGGCCAATAATCGTATTTGCAAAGTTATCCTCACCTGACAAAAAGTTATAAATGAAGAGAGATATAAAACCAATCAAAAACCAGCAAGAAGCCAGTAAAAAAAGGTCATAAGTCAATGAGAATAACTTTGTGAAAATGCTGGGGTAGGTAACTCTTTTTTTCATTTTTGTGATAATGTATCAAAATCTATGAGTAATCAAACAAATACTACACGTACTGACGATAATTGGTTTTTTGGACATCCCAAGGGGCTGGTAACACTGTTCTTTACAGAAATGTGGGAGAGAATGTCGTATTACGGCATGAGAGCTCTTCTTGTTCTTTACATGACTGGAGCCGTTACAGGCTTTAACCCAGGTTTAGGTTGGTCGCAATTAGAGGCACAGGCCATATACGGCATATACGTTGGTATGGTTTATTTTATGGTAATTCCCGGTGGCTGGTTGGCCGATAACTTACTAGGTCACCAAAAAGCAGTGATGCTTGGCGCCATTATTATTATGTTGGGGCACTTCACACTTGCCATTCCTATCGATCAAACATTCTTTTTGGGTTTAACGCTCGTGGTATTGGGAACTGGTTTGCTTAAAGGAAATATCTCTACCATTGTTGGACAACTCTATAAGCCTGGCGATGTAAGAAGAGACGCAGGTTACACAATCTTTTACATGTCGATCAATATTGGTTCTTTCTTAGGCTTTTTAATTTGTTCCTACTTGGGTGAAAAAATTGGTTGGCACTGGGGCTTTGGTGCAGCAGGCATAGGAATGTTTTTTGGTGTCCTTCAGTACTTTTATTTCAGAAGACTTCTTGGTAGTGCTGGTGAGAAACCCAACGATATGCCTGAAGCTACAAGAGTAAAATACCTCAAATGGTCCAGAGTTTCTGTTGTAATTCTTGCAGCGGTAGTTGCTCTTGGGTTATTTGGATTTATCAATGTTGATGCCAGATTGTTTGCGGAAAACTTTGCCGTCTTTTTAACCGTTGTGGGCTTCTCATATTTCGCCTATTTATTTTTATTCGCTGGCCTTGATACAGGAGAAAAGAAAAACCTATTCTTACTTTTAATTCTCTTTATTGCAGCCGCAGCTTTTTGGTCAGGGTTTGATCAGTCAGCTGGTTCACTAAGTATCTTTGCTAGAGATTACACAGACCTATCCGTTGGTGGCTACATTATTCCTATTGGCTGGCTCCAATTTGCCAACCCATTTTTTGTGGTTGTTTTTGCTCCAATCTTTGCTGGAATATGGACATATTTGGGTAGAATTAATCTCAACCCAAGCTATCCGCTGAAATTTGCTATTGGTCTGGGATTCATGGCTCTTAGTTTTATCATCATGATATTTGCGGTTCAGCTCGCTATGGAAATTGCTGCACCAATTGGTATGCAATGGTTGATAATTACATATCTAATACAAACTTGGGGTGAACTAGCACTATCTCCAGTGGGTCTTTCTGCCTTCTCAAAATATGCTCCAAAGAAATACGTTGGACAAATGTTTGGTTTGTGGTTCTTGGCCTCTGCTATCGGTGGAGTCTTAGCAGGCCTTCTAGGTGGCGAAGCATTGGATAAAGGCTTAGAAAGCATTTCACCAGTATTTGAATTTATGATTCAGTACTACGTAATTATTGCCATTGCCTTGGTAGTAATTGCAGTACTTGGTATCGCTAAATCATCGGATCCAGCTGAGAAGTCTAAATCTTAGTCGTTCGATTCGTTAAGTCTTAGGTAGAAAGCTACGTTGTTATCAGCGTGGTTTTCTGCCACCAATATGTCTAAGTCAAAATCAAGATCAGTATCTAGAAATATTAGCTGTGAGTCTTGCCCAAAAATATCGCCTAACTCCATCTCAACATCTGAGATAGTATTAATTTCATAGGTGACAGTTTCCTCTTCTTCATTAACAATGGTATCTTTAATCCCAAGCACAAAGCTTGCAAAAGCACTAGCAGTCTTATTGACATCAAATAAAAAGTCGCCACCATCGATATCTATGTCATAGTCGGTAATAAAAAGATTGCGGTTGAGGCTTACAGAACCTTGCTCAGAAAATAATATATCTGTTTCATTATCAAGGATATTAATATCTCCTTGTTCGTATATTCTGAAAGTTGTTGTTGGTACTGGTTCAAACATGTTGCTTGGTGATTGGTCGCCAATTACTAACAGATCTGCAGCTGGATCGCCATCGAAGTCCAAACCGGTAATGATTTTTGCCAGAGGTGCATTGGCAACAACGCTGATATCGTCCCAGTCGTTAGTAGAGTCAAATCTTGGGACTGCGACAAAAACGCCATTTTCACTTTCATCGTAACCAGCCATCACAATATCAAGATTGGCATCGCCATCAAAGTCCACAACTGTCCCTCCAGTAATGGTGTAATCGTTGATTAGATCAACAACCGTTTCAGCTTTTTCGAATGCTGGGCCATCTTCAGCATTCACTAGCACCCAGTATTCTCCTGTTGAAGTCAAAAGGTATAAATCTGGTAAGCTGTCTGCATTCCTGTCTACCAGTGTGACAAGCTTTACATTGGCGTTATTAAAATCAAGATCGGTATCGTTAGCAACTAGCTCATTGTTAAGAGCAAGTCCTGTTTCTGAGCCGCTAAAAATACAAACATTGCCTGCAGCTGTCATTGAGTCAAAGCTTGTTACTATGACATCGTCGAAGCTGTCTCTATTAATATCGAGCATCGTTACATCGCCAGAACCTTTGCAGTTGTCTGCCTCAATCTCAGCAAACACGGGAAAAGCTCCTCCAGTAAGTTGAAAATACCTGGTATTTACGTGCCTACCATCTTCGTTGAATTGGAGAGCTAAAAAGATATCACCAAGAAAATCGTCGTTGAAGTCACCTCTTGCATATGCAGTAACTTTTGCCTCCTGATTATCGGGCACATCGACTACAAACATTGGATCAGCCAGCGGATCTACATCTGTAGAAAAAATGAAATGGTTGGCAGGTGTTTTATTGACGCTAATCTCAACTGCTTGGTTCTTGAATTCGTTGTTTCTTCTACACTCCAAGATATAGATGAATTGTCCACCTCTTTTTAGGGTAATCTCTTCTGAGCCCGTTGTTGGTCGCTCACCAGACCAATAGCCTCCTGAGGCATAGCACTGACTGGCATTCGATGACCATGATAGCTCAAACGATTCACTATAGTTAGGTGTCTCAGTGCTTGCGGTGAGCTCTACTACAAGTGGCTCAAGCTCTTCAGGACCATCACTACAGCTAAAAAGGAAAAAAACTAATAGAGAAAGTAAAAGATTTTTCTGAAAGTTCATAACGTTAATGGTGTCTATTCTATACAAAACTTAATTAATTTGCTCGAACATTTAGATTTAGCAGTATTTGATAATAGATATCGGTTAAAAGTTCCAATTCTTTCTTTTCAACCTTCTCGTTGATTTTGTGGATTGTCTCAAATTTTGGGCCCAATTCCACAATCTCACATCCGGTCTTGGCCATAAATCTCCCATCCGATGTTCCGCCAGAACAGCTCAGTTGAGTTGGCTTGTCTGTAACACTCAAAATCCCTTCTTTCACGGCTTCGGTAAAATTACCGATCGTTGAAGAGTATGGTTGGGCATTGAGATCAAAATCAATAACGTAATCCAACTCTTTTTCTTCCAGCATATTGGTAATTCTGGTTTTTATTTCCTCGAATGAAATCTCAGGAGAGAAACGTAAATTTAATTTTACGAACACACTGTCAGGAGTAACATTGTGTGCCCCAACGCCTGCAGTCATATTTGTAATTTGTAAAGATGTTGGAGGGAAGTGGTCGTTGCCTTCATCCCATCTCTCTTTTGTTAGTGATTCGATAACAGCCCCAACTTTGTGCAATGGATTATCGACTCGTTCAGGGTAGGCGGCATGGCCTTGTTTGCCTTTTATTTCAAGTTCAATATTTATTGAACCTCTTCGGCCTACTCGAATATTATCTCCAGTTAAATTGATTGAAGAGGGTTCTCCAACAAGACACCAGTCAAATTTTTGCTCCCTTTTCATAAGCTCTTCAATAACTTTGACAGTGCCGTCTTTTGATGGTCCTTCCTCATCGGATGTGATCAAAAAAGCGATAGAGTAATTAAGATTATCATCTAGTCGATCTAGTGCTGACATAAAGCAGGCAATTCCACCTTTCATATCACCAGCACCACGGCCATGGATGTAATCTCCATCATCATATCCAGAGAAGGGGTCGTGTTCCCATTTTTCAACTGGACCTGTAGGGACAACATCAACGTGGCCTAAAAAAACTAAAAGCGGCCCGCCATTATCCTTTACGCTCCAGATGTTTTTTACTCGCCCAAAATTTAAGTATTCGGTTTCAAATCCTCTAGTAGAGAGAAAATCATCAATGTATTTTAGGCACCCCCCATCGTTGGGAGTAACGGATGCCATCCTTATTAAGTCTTGTGCTAGTTTAATTTCCAAAATTAATTATTTACATGCAGTATTTCGTTTAATGAGAAATTAGTATTGTTTGATTTACCAATGACTTTTCCTGAAACGGAATCTCTTAGATATAACATATTGCTCACACCACTTAATTCAAGAGCTTTTATGGTTTTAATTTCCTTATTTTCATCATCTAGCAAGGTTACTTTTGTGCCTGCGGTAATGTATAAGCCTGCTTCAACTATGCAATTTGCACCTAAAGAAATGCCAACACCAGAATTTGCGCCAACCAATGAATTTTCACCTATGGATACCACTTGATCATTGCCTCCAGAAAGGGTTCCCATAGTAGAGGCTCCACCACCTAGATCTGAACCTTTGGATAAGAAAACTTTTGAGGACACTCTTCCTTCAATCATATTTGGGCCTTCAGTTCCAGCATTAAAGTTTACAAAGCCTGCATGCATGACCGTTGTCCCCTCGCCAAGATATGCTCCTAATCGTATGCGTGCAGTATCTGCAATTCGAACCTTTTCAGGTAGCACATAATTAGTGAGAGGAGGAAACTTATCTATGCTATTGATTTTAAAATCTGATCCATTAGCTTTGCTGACAAGAAGTTCCTTCTCAGCTTCCTTTACGGTCATTGGGCCTTTTGAGGTCCAAGCTAGTGTTTCAAGGACATTGAAAATGTTATCCAAATTCAATTCATTGGGCTTAAATTGTTTAAGTGAAATCAAATGTAGTTTTAAAAATGCTGTAGGCACATCTTGAATTTTCACATCTTCAACAAGGTTAACTTCAATCACTTCTTTATTTTCAGCAATTTTTAGGTCTTTTAGATGTACTAATTTGCTGTATACATCTTCATCAAGCCTAGTGATTGAGTTCTTGCTTTGATCGCTCTCTGATATTTCAAAATAGAAAACGTCCAAAACTTTTTCGTTGAGCAAGGTTGCAATACCAAGAGCTTTTATTGGTTTCATGACATCTCCTCTGAGCGTAATGTTAAAATCTTATGCCCAGAAGAAGTAACGGCTATTGTGTGCTCCCATTGAGCTGAAAGTCTTCCATCTTTTGTTACTACAGTCCATCCATCGCTTAGTAATTTTGTTTGATAGCCACCCAAGTTGATCATTGGTTCAATTGTGAAGCACATGCCCTCTTTAAGCTCAAGCCCTTCATGCCGTTGCCCATAATGCAGCACTTGAGGCTCTTCATGATAAACCTGGCCAATGCCATGACCACAATAATCTCTAACTACTGAATAATGATTGGATTCAGCATGCTCCTGAATTGCAGCCCCCACATCACCAAGGCGCGCACCTGGTCTGACCTCTTTTATCCCAGCATACATACACTCTTGTGTGACCTCAACGAGTCGCTTTGCATGATCACCAACTTTACCAACAAGATACATTTTGGAAGTATCTCCGTGCCATCCATCTTCAATGACAGTAACATCGATGTTGATAATATCTCCATTTTTTAACACTCTGTCATCGGATGGAATGCCATGACAAACAACTTGGTTAACCGATGTACATAGGGTTTTTGGATATCCGTTGTAATTTACATTGGCTGGGATGCATTTAAGCTCCTCAGTAATAAATTTATAAGCAATTTCATCAAGCTGATTGGTTGTAACTCCAGGTTTGACGTGATCATCCAACATCTCAAGAACAGATGCTGCTTTTCTGCCTGCAATTTTCATCTTTTCGATGTCTTTTTTTGATTTTAATGAAATTGACATAGGGAGATATTCTAATTGATCTATAAATTATCTAATAACTTTTTTATAGTATTCGATAGCTAAAATGAACTTTCCCGCAACGCTTCAACTTGAGAATGGAATAAAACTCAATGGGATTGGTCATGGAGCCAAAAAAGTAGGGGTTGGTGAGGTAGTCTTTAATACAGCTATAACCGGGTATCAGGAGATTCTAACTGACCCTTCATACGATGGACAAATTATTACTTTCACATACCCCCACATTGGTAACACAGGCATTAATGCTGAAGACAATGAATCTGCAACTATTTCAGCAAGAGGTCTAATTGTCAAAAATTTCTGTGAGCAGCCTAGCAACTGGAGAGCTGATAGAACATTAAATGACTTCCTTCTTCAGCAGAATGTAATTTGTATTTCCGATATCGATACCAGGTACCTGACAAAATTATTGAGAGATGAGGGCTGTAAAATTGGCGCAATTTATCCATCAAAAGAAATCAACGATGAAGAGGCAAGTTTTGAAATCAAGAAGTTTGGAAAAATTGAGGACCACAACCTTATTGAAAATGTCGCAGTAAAAAAATCCTATACCTATGCTAAAGCATCGAACTCACCAAAAGTTATTGCTCTTGATTTTGGTGTGAAAGAAAACATTTTAAGAATTTTAAAAAACAAGGGAGCCGAAATAATCGTGGTGCCCTCTACTACATCAGCAAAAGATATCCAAAAACTTTCTCCAGATGGCATATTTCTTTCCAATGGCCCAGGCGATCCAAATGTCTTACCTGATGTTGTCAGCCAGATTAAAGAGATGATGGACCTTAACCTACCAATTTTTGGTATTTGTTTAGGCCATCAACTTATGTCGCTTGCCTATGGTCTTAGTATCACAAAGATGCCTTTTGGTCATCATGGAGCAAATCATCCGGTCCATGATTTAAAAAACAACGTTGTATATATTACTTCTCAAAATCACAATTTTGCCGTAGCTAATATTGCTAATAAAAGCGATCTAAATGTAACGCATATTTCCCTGTTTGATAATTCAATTCAAGGAATAGAGCACTTAGAGCAACCTTTTTATTCAATCCAATGCCATCCAGAAGCAAGCCCAGGACCTAGGGAATTTGAGAATATGTTTGATAGATTTTTTGAGGAAATGAATGCCAAAAAGAAATGATATTAAAACAATTTTAATTGTTGGGTCTGGCCCAATAGTCATAGGTCAAGCCTGTGAGTTTGACTATTCTGGGACACAAGCATGTAAAGCCTTAAGAGAAAATGGTTACAGGGTGGTTCTAGTAAATTCAAATCCTGCAACTATTATGACCGACCCTGAAATCGCCGATGCAACCTATATTGAACCAGTTGATTGGAGATCCTTAGAAAAAATAATTGAAAAAGAAAAACCCGACGCAATTCTGCCGACAATGGGGGGACAAACAGGCCTTAATGTTTCCTTGGATTTAGCAAAAAAAGGTATTTTAGAAAAACACGGTGTGGAGATGATCGGTGCCGATAGGGAAGCAATCGATAATGCTGAAGACAGAGAAAAGTTTGATAAATGCATTAAAGAGCTTGGCCTGGAAACACCAAGATCTGGCTTTGCACACAGTATGGAGGAGGCCTGGAAAATATTTAAAGATATTGGGTTGCCCTGTGTCATTAGACCTTCGTTTACATTAGGCGGAACAGGTGGAGGAATTGCCTATAACCTTAAAGAGTTTGAAGAAATCTGCATGAATGGCCTAAAACTTTCACCAACTAAAGAACTCTTGATTGATGAGTCTTTAATAGGTTGGAAAGAGTTTGAAATGGAAGTTGTAAGAGATAAGAATGACAATTGTATAATTGTCTGCTCTATTGAAAACATTGATCCTATGGGCGTACACACCGGAGATTCAATTACCGTAGCGCCTGCACAAACACTAACAGACAAAGAATATCAAGAAATGCGTGATGCATCTTTTAAAATTCTTCGAAGAATTGGGGTTGAGACTGGTGGTTCAAATGTTCAATTTGCTCAGAACCCTAAAGACGGCAGATTGGTAGTAATTGAAATGAATCCGCGTGTTAGCAGGTCCTCTGCTCTGGCTTCTAAAGCAACAGGGTTCCCAATAGCAAAAGTTGCTGCATTGCTTGCAGTTGGTTATACCTTAGATGAGCTACAAAACGATATAACTGATGGGAAAACCCCTGCTTCATTTGAGCCAACAATTGATTACGTTGTAACAAAGATACCAAGATTTAATTTTGAAAAATTTCCAGAAGCTGATCCTAGGCTAAGTACTCAGATGAAATCGGTAGGTGAGGTTATGGCCATTGGCAGAAATTTCCAAGAATCTTTTCAAAAAGCAATACGATCAATGGAAAACGGCATGATGGGCCTGTCATCAGTATTGAAAAGTTCAGAGGGCAATGGGGCTTTAAAGCTTGAATTATCAACCCCAGGTGAGAAAAGGTTGTGGTACATTTCGGATGCATTTAGAAAAGGTTGGACAATTGATGAAGTATACGAATCATGCCAAGTCGATAAATGGTTTTTGTTCTACATCAAAGACATAATTGATGAAGAGAATGCATTGACTAAGTGCACATTATCTTCACTTGAAAATGATCAGTTACTGAGGTTTAAAAAGAAGGGTTTTTCCGATGCTAGAATAGCAGAACTGTTAAATGTGCCTGAGGTTGATGTTAGAAACAAGCGCTATGACCTAAAAATTCATCCTGTCTATAAAAGAGTAGATTCATGTGCTGCAGAATTCGACAGCACAACAAACTATCTCTATTCAACTTACGATTATGAAAATGAGTCAGTTGTTACTGAAAATAAAAAGATTATTGTCTTAGGCAGTGGTCCAAATAGAATTGGCCAAGGTATTGAATTTGACTATTGTTGCGTACAGGCTGCCTTGGCTTTCAAGGAAGAGGGTATAGAAACCATTATGGTGAATTCAAATCCAGAAACTGTTTCTACCGATTTTGATGTTTCCGATAAGCTATATTTTGAACCTATCGTTGCTGAGGATGTGCTCGAGATTATTCGTCATGAAAACCCTTATGGTGTTGTTGTTCAATTTGGTGGTCAAACCCCATTAAAGCTCACAGACGAGCTAACCAAAAATAATGTCAAAATTCTCGGAACATCTCCAGAGTCTATTGATATCGCAGAGAATAGAGAAAAATTCAAACATTTTTTATCAGAATTTAACTTTAAACAACCTGAAAATAGGACGGCAACAAACAAAAGTGAAGCTCAAAACGCTATGGATGAACTCGGATTTCCAGTTATTGTACGACCTTCGTATGTTCTTGGTGGCCGCGCCATGGAGTTAATAAATACACAACTTGATCTAGATAATTACATCAATAATAAAATCGTGCTAAGTAAAGAAAATCCTTTATTAATTGAAAAATTTCTTGATGACGCTGTAGAGATTGATATTGATCTTATATGCGATGGAACAGATGCAGTCGTAGGTGGCGTCCTTCAGCATATTGAAGAGGCAGGAATTCATTCTGGAGATTCATCTTGCTCCTTTCCTCCTTATAGTGTCTCAGATACACAGCTCCATAAATTGAAAAAAGAAATAAAGGCAGTTGCAAAAAAATTAAATGTTTGTGGATTGATGAATGCGCAGGTTGCAGTGAAGGGTAATGATTTTTACATGATTGAAGTCAACCCTCGAGCTTCGCGAACCATACCCTTCCTCTCAAAATGCATTGGAATGTCCTTAGCAAAGAATGCATCAAAAGCAATCTTGGGAAAATCATTGAATGATCTTGGTATTAATAGTGAAATAATGCCAACAAGCTATGCTGTCAAAGCACCGGTTTTCCCATTCAATAAATTTAGAAAAGTAGATCCAATTTTGGGGCCTGAAATGAAGTCAACTGGTGAAGTTATGGGCAGAGGAACTACGTTTGGTGAGGCATTTGGCAAAGCTATGAGAGGAGCTGGAGATGTAATACCAAACCAAGGCAATGTTTTTGTAAGTGTTAAGAACAGCGATAAAAAATATTTACCCGAGCTGTGTTCAAAATTGATTAAATTAGGCTTTTCAATTGTTGCAACTAAAGGTACTGGCAAATATCTTACCGAAAAAAATATAAACCATGAACAAATAAACAAAGTTTTAGAGGGTAGGCCTCACATAGTTGATGCCATACTTAACAAAGAAATATGCATGGTCATAAATACAACTGAAGGACGACAATCAATAAAAGACTCATTCTCAATTAGAAGATCAGCGCTAGAGCAAAGTGTATTCTTCACCACCACCATCTCAGGTGGTCTCGCAATAGTTGAATCTTTAGAAAAAGGGGAGCAAAATTGGTCTTATATAGCATTACAGGATTCCTAAATGGATAAAAAACCAATTACACCTGAGGGTCAAAAGAAATTAAGAGAAGAATTGGATTTTATTAAGAATGTCAAAAGACAAGAAATAATTGATGCTATTTCAGAAGCTAGAGCTCACGGTGATCTTAAAGAAAATGCAGAGTACCATGCAGCCAGAGAAGAACAAGGGCTTAATGAGGCAAGAATAAGGGAATTAGAAGATGTTCTTTCAAGGTCCCAAGTAATTGAATACCTTGATCTTGGAGTAGAGGACAGAGTAATTTTTGGCTCGACTGTTACCATAAATGATTTGGATTCAGATAAAACAAACACCTACCAAATTGTTGGTGAGAGTGAAGCTAACATTGAAATGAACACAATTTCTTTTACAACACCTATAGCTAAAGCGCTCTTGAAGAAAGAGGTTGGAGATGTAGTTGAAGTTGAGACGCCTGGTGGCATCAAAGAAGTTGAAATAGTAGATATCAAACTAGTTTGAAAAGCTTTGAAGATACATGGGCTTTAAAAGCCAAGCAAGAAGGATATCGATCACGTGCTACGTATAAGCTTGATCATATTGATCAAAAATATAACCTCATTAAAAACGCCAGAAAAATGGTTGAGCTGGGTTCTGCGCCTGGTGGGTGGTCTCAATTAATTGCCAAAAAAAAGAGTCCTTCAGCCAAATGTCTAGCTATCGATATTTTGCCAATGAACAAAGTCAATGGCATTGATTTTCATCAATTAGATCTGCAATCCGATGAGTTTCTTAAACTGATGGAAGAATTCAATCCAAACATTGATGTGATAATGAGTGATATGTCAGCTAATCTTACGGGTGTAAAAGTTGTTGATGAAGAAGCAAATTTTGAGATTAATTTGTTTTCATTAAATCTAGCAAAACAATACCTTAGCAAAAATGGGAAGCTATTGATCAAGACCTTTAATAATCAAAATTTAGCAAGATTGAAAAATGAATTTTCTGCATTTTTTAGTAGAACTTGTACTGAAAAACCACCTGCATCAAAAACTTCTTCATCTGAGGTTTATTTGTTAGGATTAGACCCTAAATAAAAGTTTATGAAAAATATTGGAAGAAATCTATTTTTTTGGTTAATAGCAGGTACCCTGCTTTTTATGATGCTGGATAATTACTCCACAGCACGTGTTGATGAGCAGCTAACTTACTCAGAATTTAAGCAAGAAATTCAATCTAAGAAAGTTAAATCAATAGTTTACAAAGGCGATCAAATGACCGTTGAGGGCGAAAGGTTCAATGGCACAAAATTCACAACAAAAAAACCAGTCTATGTAACAGACAATGACCTTGATGAAAGTTTGAGGGCCGCTGATGTTGCTGTCGAATATGAAGCAATTGATAAACCAAGCATATGGTCACAGCTTTTGGTTGGAGCTTTCCCGTTGCTACTGCTATTGGGGATATTCTTCCTTTTCATGAGACAAATGCAGGGAGGAGTCGGTGGCAAAGGTGGACCAATGACATTTGGTAAAAGCAAGGCAAAACTTCTTGATGGCGGCCATGTTAAGACAAATTTTAATGATGTTGCAGGCTGCGAGGAAGCAAAAGATGATGTCAAAGAGTTAGTAGATTTTTTGAGAGACCCTGCAAAATTTATTAAGGTTGGCGGAAAAATACCAAGAGGTATTTTGATGGTTGGTCCTCCTGGAACAGGTAAAACATTGCTTGCAAGAGCTGTTGCTGGAGAAGCAAAGGTTCCATTCTTTACTATCTCAGGTTCAGACTTTGTTGAGATGTTTGTTGGTGTTGGAGCATCAAGAGTCAGAGATATGTTCGAACAAGCAAAAAAACATTCACCATGCATTGTTTTTATAGACGAAATAGATGCTGTTGGAAGGCACAGAGGAGCAGGCCTTGGTGGCGGCCACGATGAGCGTGAGCAAACTTTAAACCAACTTCTCGTCGAAATGGATGGCTTTGAGGAGAATCTAGGAGTAATAGTTGTTGCAGCCACAAACAGACCTGATGTTTTGGACCCTGCTCTGCTAAGACCGGGTAGGTTTGATAGACAAGTAATGGTTGGATTGCCTGACATAAAAGGAAGAGAACAAATCCTCAATGTTCATCTAAAGAAAGTTCCAGTTGACAAAAGCGTAGATTCAGGTGTTATTGCTAGAGGAACACCAGGTTTTTCTGGGGCTGATTTAGCAAATTTAGTTAACGAAGCAGCTTTATTTGCAGCAAGAAAGAATCAAAAGAAAGTAAGTCATGAAATGCTTGATTTTGCGAAAGATAAAATAATGATGGGCGCTGAAAGAAAATCAATGATTTTAAATGATGAGACGAAAAGAATAACTGCTTACCATGAGGCAGGGCATGCAATTGTTGGCTTGAGCCTTCCAGAGCATCATCCAGTCTATAAAGTTACAATTATTCCTAGAGGAGGAGCATTGGGAGTAACCATGTTTTTGCCTGAAGAAGATTCATATATGAGCTCAAAGACTGCAATTATGAGTCAGATCACTTCTCTTTTTGGAGGCAGAGTTGCTGAAGAAATCATAAATGGTAAAGAAGGCATAACTACAGGGGCATCAAACGATATAGAAAGAGCATCTGAGTTAGCCAGAAATATGGTTACTAAGTGGGGCTTTTCAGAAAAAATGGGCACATTGAAATATGACGATGAAGATGAGAGTCCATTTTTAGGCAGATCGGCAGGCAACAAAAAAAGAATTTTCTCAGAACAAACTGCAAGACAAATCGACGAAGAAGTAAGATCAATTATTCAAAACTGTTATGAAAAAGCTGGGACTATTCTTGCTAAAAATATGGATAAGCTACACAACATGGCTGATGCATTATTGAAATTGGAAACAATAGATCAAGATCAAATTTCCGACATCATGGCTGGGGCAATGCCTAGAGATAAAACCAGTGGTGACAATAATATCAAACCAAAGTCCACACCTAAACAATCGACAAAGCCAGTACAGGACTCCTAATGAAGTTTGGCACAGACGGATTCAGAGGGCCAACTGATAAGAAAATAACTCCTGAGTTTTGCCTTAATCTTGGATTTCATACAGGAAGAATTATTGCATCCAAAGGATATGATTCTGTAATCATTGGCAAAGATACAAGAGTGTCAGGTTATATGCTTGAGTCAGCATTACAGGCTGGATTTATTTCAGCCGGTATAGATGTAAAGCTAGCAGGTCCAATCCCTACTCCAGCAGTTTCTTTTTTAACCGCTACCTACCCTGGACAATTTGGTGTAGTTATTAGCGCAAGTCATAATACTTATGAAGACAATGGTATTAAGTTCTTTAATAGGTATGGTAGAAAAATATCTGATGATTTAGAAAGAGTTATTGAAAATGAGCTTGCAGGCAAAGTAAAACCAGTTACGGCAGAGAAGTTAGGCAAAGCTTTTAGAATCGACAGTGCTGGTGGTAGGTACATTGAATATTGCAAAAGCACACTAAGAGGCAAATACAGTCTAAAGAATACAACAATACTTGTTGATGGTGCCAATGGGGCAAACTATAAAATCACACCAACTCTCCTTGAGGAGTTAGGGGCTAAAGTTATAAGAGTTAACTGCGATCCAGATGGTTTCAATATTAATGATGAATCAGCTGTTCTTGATAAAACTAAATTTAAAGAATACGCCAAACAATACAGCTACGATTTCTGTGCAGCTGTCGATGGCGATGGGGACAGATTGGTTCTTTCTAACTCAAAGGGAGAAGTATTTTCAGGAGACGATCTTCTTTATTTGCTAGCAATTTTTAATCATCACAAAAAGCTTGAGGGCAGTAAGGCTGTTGTAGGAACTCAGATGACAAATCAAGGAGTTTCAGATGCTTTGCAGGTTAAAGGCATTGACTTATTGAGAGCAGATGTTGGGGATAAATATATTTCTCGTTTGCTAGTTGAGGAGAATCTGCTTGTTGGAGCTGAGAGTTCAGGCCACATAATCCAAAGAAACTTTTCAGAAAGTGGGGACGCCAATATTGCACTTTTGCAATCTCTACTTGCTTTAGAAGTCTTACAAACTGAACTGGAAAAAATCAAAGGAGACATTGAATATTATCCTTACATTCTAGAAAGCTTTAGATTGGATGATCTTGGAAGAGTTGATGAAACTAATTTTAAAGAATTTTTACAAAAGACCAAAAAAGAGAATGCAAATACTAGAATATCTGTTAGAAAGTCCGGGACCGAACCTTTAGTCAGAGTGATGGTGGAATCCAAGAACGGCAATGTAAAAAATATACTGAATAACATTAAAGAACATTTAATCTAGCCATGAAGATTATTGCAGCTAACTTTAAAATGAATGGAGATAGGGAGTTTATTGATAACTGGTTCCAAAATTTTAACGCTGATACAGAGAATTTAGTTATTGTAGGGCTTCCCCCTATCTATCTAGAAAGCTCGGTTCAAAATTTTAATAAATCAAATATTAAGATAGCTGGACAAAACGTGAGTAAATTTAACAATCCAGGCGCATACACAGGGCAGATGTCATCTGCAATGTTAAATGACGTGGGAGTAGAGTTTTGTATTGTGGGCCACTCTGAAGCTAGGGAGCATCTATGCGAAGATAACGAATCTGTTTATGAAAAATATAATTGCTTAAAAAGTTTTAGCATTACACCTATAGTATGCATTGGAGAATCTCTTGAGGTTAGAGAAGCAAACAATCACCTACATTTTATTTCAGATCAAATTGAAAAGTTTAGTACAAATGAAGATAAGATTATTTTCGCGTATGAGCCAATATGGGCTATTGGGTCTGGATTGGTTCCTACCCAAGAAGAAATTGAAGAAATGTCTTCTCATATAAAATCATATTTTTCGCAACAAGTAACTGTACTTTATGGAGGAAGTGTTAATTCTAAAAACTCCTCAGAAATTCTAAATATGAATAATATTGACGGAGTTTTAGTAGGAGGGGCTTCTCTTAATGCTGAAGAATTTGCTAATATAGCGCAGTCATGATTTTACAGATTTTAATTATTATTCTTGCAGTCTTAATTGTTGCATCAATAATGTTGCAGCAAGGCAAGGGCTCAGATTTAGGTTCTGCCTTTGGTGGAGGAAGTTCAGATTCACTTTTTGGACCCTTAGGTCCAGGCAATTTCTTATCAAAAGCTACATGGGGTATGGTGGCAGCTTTTTTTATTTTATGCCTTGCCTATGCTTATCTTTCAAAACAAGAATTAACATTAAATGTGCAAGAGGTTGTGGAAGAGCAGCCTGCTGAAGAGCCCCCTACTGAGTAATTTGGTGCCGAAGGAGGGACTTGAACCCTCACAAGCATTGCTTACTACCCCCTCAAGATAGCGCGTCTACCAATTCCGCCACTTCGGCTACGGAAGTAAATTATAGTCTATAAATATTGACCTATCTAAGTCTTTTATCTATCCTTTAACGTCATTGCGGGGTAGAGCAGTCTGGTAGCTCGTCGGGCTCATAACCCGGAGGTCGATGGTTCAAATCCATCCCCCGCTACCAAGGATAATGATTAAACAAGATTTAGAAGATCTTTTATCACCTCTTATCAGCAAATGTGGATGTGAGCTTTGGGGCTTAGAGTTTTCTTCAATTGCTGGCAAAGGCAAGGTCATAAGAATTTTTATAGACGCCATACATGGTGTGGATCTTAGTGATTGCGAAAAAGTCAGCAGAGAAATTGATGACTTTTTCCAATTTGAGGATGTTTTCAATGATTTTCAAAGCTTCGAGGTTTCTTCACCTGGGCTAGATAGAAAGTTATTTAATTTAAAACAATATAAAAATTTTATTGGAGATGTAGTATCATTATCACTCTTTTCTAAGGTGGATGGCCTTAGAAAGATAAAGGGTACTCTTTTAAACGTTTTGGAATCAGAAATTTCTGTCAAAACAGAAAAGGGAACCGTATTGCTAGAATTTAGCAATATAGAAAAAGGAAAATTAGATCTTGATGATCAAATAAAGAAAGGAAAATGAATAATCAAATATTAGAAGTTGTTGATTCTGTCTCTATGGAGAAAGGAGTAGATAAGAGCATTATTTTTGAAGCACTTGAGGAGGCTGTTGCAAGCGCAACAAAAAAACTTCTCGGTGAGAGCTCGGAAATAAAAGTGAACATTGATAAAACAACAGGCGAATATGTAACTTTTAGGTATTGGCAGTTGAGCCCAAGTGAAGATGACAATGAGGGAATTGAATTGCTGCCAGAGGATATTTCAGATTATGAGACAGTTGATGGTTTAGCTAGGAAGCAAATAGAAAACATAGATTTTGGCAGAATATCAGCTCAAGCTGCAAAACAAGTAATTATTCAAAAGGTACGAGAAGCAGAAAGAAGTAAGATTACACAAAAATATGAATCACTCGTTGGTCAAGTAATTTCAGGTCAAGTAAAAAGAATTAATAGAGATTTTTTGCTGCTTGAGATAGAAGAAGATCTCAATGCTCAAATCCCTAGAGATCAAATTATCCCTGGAGAAATATTTAAATTAAACGACAGAGTTAGGGCAGTCATTAAAGAAATAATGACTACACCAAGAGGTCCTCAAATTATTTTAAGCAGAACAGATGAAAGGCTTGTCAAAGAACTCTTTACACAAGAGGTACCTGAAATTTCTGAGGGCACCATAGAAATTAAAGCCATTTCAAGAGATCCTGGCTACAGATCAAAAATTGCAGTAAAAACCTATGATGGACGAATTGATCCAGTAGGTGCATGCGTAGGAATGAGAGGTTCAAGAGTTCAAGCAGTATCCAATGAAATAGGCAACGAAAGAATAGATATTTTTGTTCATAGCGATAACCCCGCTGAATTTGTTGTTAACTGTTTATCTCCAGTAAAAATCTACTCTATTTTAGTCGATGAAAGAACCAGCACACTCATTCTTGAAGTTGAAGAAGAAAATCAGGCACAAATTATTGGGAAGAATGGTCAAAATTTGCGACTTATGACGCAAATGATTGGCTGGTCATTTAAAGTTTTCAACAAAGATCAATTTAAGGAGTACCAAGAAGCTAGTCTTGAAGAAAAATTTGAAAAAATTGGAAACAGACTAAATTTAAATCAAGATGAGATAGATGGCTTGAAGTTAAAAGAATATGATCAACTTGAAAAAATAGTAGATGCACAAGAAAGTGATTTATTGGAAATCTTTAAAACAAAAGAACGTGCAGAAGAAGTAGTTAACCAATCTAATGAATTTTTACTACAGGATGCTTTTAATCAAGATTTCAATGATCCAACAATGGAAAAAGCGCTGGTTAATCTAAATGGGATGACCAATGAGGTGCTGAGCGATCTAAGCAATAACAATATTAAAAAATTAGAAGATCTTGCTGAAATGTCTGTTCCAGAGCTTATGGATTTATCAGACAGTATCACTGAATCAGAAGCATCTGCTCTGATTATGGAGGCTAGAAAGCCATGGTTTGAGTAAGGAGAAGTATTATGGATGTATCAGTTAAACAGCTTTCAGAAATATTAAAGATAGATCCTGACGCCTTGCTAAAAAAAATGATTGAGGCTGGGTTGCCTCATACAAGCATAGAGGATTCAGTATCAAATGAAGATAAGCAGACCTTGCTTACATTCATAAGAACTGCGAATTCAAATATTCAATCCGATGCAAGAAAACCAATTGAGGTTACTCCAAAAAGTACTACTAAAGCTCAAAATTTAGAAAAAAAAGATAAGCAAGAACCTGCTGCTAGAAGCAAAGTAGAAAATAAAAAAACCTTTAAGCCACAAACAAAAGAGAAACCAGTAAAAGAAGAGCCCAAAGAAGAAAAAAAGAAATCTGTAAATATTAATGGCTCAATTAGAGTAAATGACCTTTCCAGAAAGCTAAGCAAAAGAGGCAATGAAGTTGTAAAGAAGCTTATAGAGCTTGGTGAGATGGTTTCTTTAAATGATGAGATAGATCAAGAAACAGCAGTTTTGGTTGCTGAAGAGTTTGGATTTTTAGTCAAATATGAAGCTGAGCAAGAGTTAGAAGAAACAACTAAGGATTATCCACAACCCACAATAGCTTACAAAGATGAATCGTCACCAATAAAGAGGCATCCTGTAGTAACAGTGATGGGGCACGTAGATCATGGGAAAACTTCTCTCTTAGATTCAATCAAGTCATCCAATGTAGTTGATGGAGAGTCTGGAGGCATAACTCAGCACATTGCTGCTTACGAAGTTAAAACAAGTTCAGCAGTAATCACATTTATAGATACTCCTGGTCATGAAGCATTCACAGCTATGAGAGCACGGGGAGCGAATACAACAGATATTGTAATACTTGTTGTGGCTGCTAATGACAGTGTAAAGCCACAAACAATTGAGGCAATCACACATGCTAAGGCTGCTCAGGTCCCAATTATAGTCGCAATAAATAAAATTGATCTTGAAGGGGCAGATATTGATAAAGTTAAAGGAGATTTAGCAAAATACGATTTAGTTTCTGAGGATTGGGGGGGCAAGGTGCAAATGATACCTGTTTCAGCTACTCAGAAAAAAGGAATTAATGAGTTATTGGATGCAATACAGCTTGAAGCTGAGATTCTAGAGCTAAAAAGTCCAGTAGGAGGTCCTGCAACAGGAGTTATTTTAGAATCAGAGCTTGATAAATCCAAAGGACCACTCGGAACATTTTTAATTCAAAAAGGAATTCTAAGGCAAGGGGATATTGTTGTTGCAGCAGAGAAAAGAGGCAGAATTAAGTCCCTGATCAATAGCTCGGGGGATGTTGTAAAAGAAGCGGGACCCTCAACTCCTGTAGAAGTTTTGGGCCTTGAAGACTGTGTTCCAGCAGGCGAGTCTTTTTTTGTATTAGCTAAAGACAAGGCAGCTAGATCTTTAGTTGACGAGAGAATTTCATACCTTAAAGAGATTAATGACAAAAATGTAATGACTACCGAATCAGCATTCCAAATGCTAGATCAAGAAAAAGTTAACAAGCTTCGAATTATAGCTAAATCAGATGTGGCTGGTACCAGTGAAGCAATTAATGGTTCCTTATTGAAAATTGGGAATGAGGAGGTTGAAGTTGATATCGTCAGTTCAGGTGTGGGAGGTGTTACAGAATCAGACGTTAACCTTGCTATTACTACTGGAGCAAGAATCTTGGGTTTTAATGTCAGGGCAGACAATAAAACAAAATCACTTGCTGAAGATAAAGGCATAGAAATTAATTACTACAGCGTGATCTACGATCTCATTGAAGATATAAAAAGATTACTATCTGGACTGCTAGACCCAATATATTCAGAAAAAATACTTGGGCTTGCCGAAGTTAAGGAAGTTTTTAAATCACCAAAGTTTGGCCTAGTTGCTGGATGCATGGTCGTAGATGGTTTTGTTAAACGAGAAAAACATGTCAGAGTACTTAGAGACAATGTAGTCATACATGAAGGAGAGCTTGATTCGCTTAGAAGATTTAAAGACGATGTGCAGGAAGTTAAAAATGGCACAGAGTGTGGGATAGGCATAAAAAATTATCTTGATATTCGGCCTGGCGATGTAATAGAAAATTTCGAGCAGAAAGAAGAAAAACGTTCACTATAGATGGAAAAAGATAGGATTGTCAGGATCAACGATAACCTTAAAAAAGAAATTGCAATTTATGTTCAAAACTCAGATTTAAGGGATCAATGTGGTTTTTTTAGTGTGAATTATGTTGATACTTCTCGAGACTTGTCTCAAGCTAAAGTCTACTTTTCGACCATACAAGCTCCTTTAAATGAAAAAGAGTTAGTAACCTTCCTCAACGAAAATTCATGGAAAATTAGGAAAGCACTTTCAAACTTATTGCCGATAAAAAGGGTACCAACACTTAAATTTTATTACGATGATCATCTGGAAAAAGTCCGCAATCTTGATGATCTCATTAAAGACATCTAGCATGAGTGTGCTAATTTTAAACAAACCAAAAAAACTTAGCTCATTCAAGTCTTTAAAAGTAATACAAAATTTATTGGGACTTAAAAAAGCTGGACATGCCGGAACTTTGGATCCGCTTGCAACAGGAATCTTGCCAATTTTTTTTGACAGATCAACTAAGTTTATACAGTACATGCCCGAGCAAGATAAAACCTATCATGCAAAATTTCAACTTGGTTGCTCCTCAGATACAGAAGATATAGAGGGGAATATCATTTACCATGATTCAGAGCAGGCCCCCTCCTTAGACAATCTAAAAGAATCTGTCTCATCATTTATTGGCAGCTACCAACAAAAAGCTCCATTATTTTCAGCAAAAAAAGTAAATGGAGTGGCAATGTACAAGCTTGCAAGAAAAGGAATTGAGCTCGAGAAGAGAAGCCAAAAGGTTTCCATAAAATCATTGGAGCTATTGAGCTACTCTTACCCATATTTTGATATTCAAGCAAAAGTTTCTAGGGGGACTTACGTAAGAACTTTGGGGGTTGATATTGCAGACAAACTTGGGTGCAATTGCGTTCTAACAGATTTATGTAGGACTGGCTTTGGAACGTTAAAAATTAAGGATGCGATTACAATAGACACGCTAAAAAACTTGGACAATAAAGAGAAAATGCAGTATGTTATGCGAGTTGAAGAAATATTAAAAAGTATACCCAAGTTAAATATAAGTTCTACTGAGGTAAAAAAATTTCAAAATGGTTTAACTTTTAGTGTGACCAAAAACGAAAAGAAAGAAAAAAAATTAGTTTTTCACAAAGATGAATTTATAGGGATTGGCGAAATAGGTAACGAAGAAAAACTTAGGCCAATAAAGTTATACAAAATTTAGGAGAATTATAATAAATGAGTTTAGACAAGACAGAAACAGAAGCCATAATCAAAAAATATGGTAAAGATGAAAAAGATTCAGGCTCGACTGAAGTCCAAATTGCGTTACTAACAAAAAGGGTTGAAGAGCTACAGTCACACTTTAAAGAACACAAAAAAGATAACCATTCAAGAACAGGTTTATTGCAAATTGTGAGCGATAGAAAGAAACTTCTTTCTTACCTTAAAAGAAAAGACCTTGGGTCCTACCAAAATATCGTCAAAACTCTAAAACTAAGAGATTAATTATGTTTAATGTAGTAAAAAAAGAGATCCCAATGGGATCAAAAACTCTCGTTATTGAAACAGGAAAAGTAGCAAGACAGGCAACAGCCTCAGTTGTTGCTAGTATGGGAGGGACGGTTGTTCTCTGCACAGTTGTAACAAAAGCTGAAGAAGAAAGGAGAGATTTTTTCCCTCTAAGTGTTCATTACATGGAAAAAACCTATGCAGCAGGAAAGATCCCAGGAGGATACTTTAAAAGAGAGGCAAGACCAACAGAATACGAAACCTTGACTTCAAGGTTAATTGACAGACCCCTAAGGCCATTGTTCCCAGATTTCTTCACTAATGAAGTTCAAGTTAATTGTATGCTGGTATCATTAGATAAAGACAATCCACCAGATGTTGTTGCTCTATTAGGAGCTTCTGCTGCTATGTCTATTGCAAACGTTCCATTTAATGGTCCAATGGGTGCAGCTAGGGTTGGGTTTATAGAAGATGAGTATGTATTAAATCCTTCCTTTGCTGATATGGAAAACTCTGACCTTGATATGGTTGTTGCAGGGTCTGATAAAGCAGTCTTGATGGTTGAGTCTGATGCTAACGAGTTAAGTGAAGATTTAATGATCGGGGCAATTTTATTTGCGCATCAAGAGATGAAACCAGTCATTGAGGCAATAAAGGATTTTGCAAACGAAGTCTTGCCGGAAAAAGCTGAGTTTAAGAATGTCTTGGCAGATGATGAAGCAAAAATATTTGATGAAATTAATTCTAAATACCGTGATCAAATAAAAGATGCATTTTCTACAGTTGATAAAAAAGAGAGAGGCGAAAAGATTGGTGTAATAAAAGATGCTATTGTTGAAGGCCTCGAGGAAGATCAATTAAACAGTTACCTCAAGCAATTCAAAGAAGTTGAGAAAAATGTTGTTAGAGAAAACATTCTCAAAGATGGAAAACGAATTGATGGGAGAGCTATTGATGAAGTAAGAAACATTGAAATTGAAACAAACTTTTTGCCTTCAGTTCATGGCTCTGCACTATTTACTAGAGGAGAAACTCAAGCAATAGTAGCAACTACTCTTGGGCCAACAAAAGATTCTCAAATTGTTGATTCCCTAGTAGGGGAGATTAAAGACAACTTTATGCTGCATTACAATTTCCCAGCTTACAGTGTTGGTGAGTTAGGTTTCCCAACAGGTCCTAAAAGACGAGAGATAGGTCATGGAGCGCTTGCAAAGAGGTCACTCAAGTTTGCGGTACCTAGCATGCAAGAATTTCCATACTCAATTCGAGTGGTTAGTGAGATCACAGAGTCAAATGGCTCAAGCTCAATGGCTTCTGTATGTGGTGGATGTCTTGCTTTAAGAGCAGCAGGCGTCCCTGTAAAAGATAATATCGCAGGTGTGGCTATGGGTCTTGTGAAAGAAGCAGATGACTACCAAGTGCTAACAGATATCCTAGGAGATGAAGATCACCTAGGAGATATGGACTTTAAGGTTGCTGGAACAAAGAATGGTGTTTCGGGTTTGCAGATGGATATAAAGATTGAAGGCATCAATGAAGAAATCTTAGAAAAAGCCCTAATGCAAGCCAAGGATGCAAGAATGCACATTCTAGGCATTATGGACAAGGCAATGCCAGAACCAAATGAATTAACTCCTTTGGCCCCATACTTCACTCAATTTAAGATTGATAAAGACAAAGTTAAAGTAGTTATAGGAAAAGGTGGATCAACAATTAAGGGTCTGCAAGAAGAGTTTGGCTCCACTATTGAGCTCCAAGATAATGGTGAAGTTAGTGTGTTTGGTGAGAACAAAGAAGTAGCGGAAAAAACCAAAGAAAAAATCTTACTCTTAACAGCTGAACCTGAAGAAGGAAAGATCTACGATGGAGTGGTCGCAAAAGTAGTCGAGTTTGGTGCATTTGTTACCATCATGCCTGGCAAAGATGGCCTGCTGCATATCTCACAGTTCAAGGAGGACTTTGAGCATCTAACTGATGTAATCAATGAAGGTGATAATATCAAAGTAAAACTTGTTGAAGTGGGAAGACAAGGCAGATTGAAATTAGAATTTGCAGAAAGCTAAAATAACTCAGAAAGCATACACCGAGCCGAACCGCCACCATATTTTTCGATGGTGCGAATATCAGAGCTGATAATGCCCTTGTAGTGCCGATGAATGGTTTGTATTTGTTCATCGTTTAGGGCATTTTTTGCTGCATCAGACATAACAAGATATAAATAGTCTTCCTTGTTTTTTACCTCAAGACTATTGCCGCAAAAAGATAGCAGTTGATCTTTTTCGATTTTAAGTATCTCATGGTGCTGACACACTTTGTCCTCAACCAGTTCTCTATATTTTTCGTTTATCACATCTAAACAAATACCAATCAATGAGGTACCTACATACATTAAAACGTCTGTGTGATAAATTGGTTCTCCTGAGTGGCTAGTTGTTTCAAAGACAATAGGTTCGAAGTTATTATCCCTGCACCATTTTTCTGCAAGCTCTTTATTTGCTCTTGGTGATAATGCTATGTAAGCAATATCATTCACTCTATCAAACACCATACTACTTGTAGACTCCAAGAAAGTATTATTATTTTCATGAAAACTTAAATCTGCAGATAAAGCATAAGACCTTGCCAAACGATCTATCATATTTTGGTTTTTCTCCAGTCTTCTATTTTCAGCTTTCATTGGAAAAATTTGCATTGTTTTGTTAGAGAATGTGGTAAACCAGTTTGGAAAAATATGATCTGGACATCCCTTATCACCTTTAAAGGTTGTGATGTAAACGCCATGATTAACAAGAATATCTCTAAAATCTCTAAATTCATTGATCGCCAACTTCAGAATCTGGTCTCTCGAAATGTCATCATCTTTTTGATAATGATTTGATCCTGCTGTTTGTGGATTGCTAAAAAATTCTTGAGGCTCAATCATAAAGATATGGTTGCTTGATTGATCTTTCTGCATTTTCTTTCTAGTTTAGCCCCTTAATTAAGATTAAAATATCCCTGTGCTAGATAATATTCAAAAAAATCAAATAAAAAAAGAGTCAATTTTTGGGGCAAAAAACTATAAGCCACTTCCTGTTGTTTTAGAGCGAGGCCAAGGTGAATTTCTTTGGGACGTTTCGGGCAACAAGTACTTGGATATGATGTCAGCTTATTCAGCAGTCAGTCATGGTCACTCCCATCCTGAATTAGTGAAAGTAGTAATTGATCAGGTTCGAAAACTATCTGTTGTATCTCGAGCATTTTACAGTAAGTCACTAGGAGACTTTCTCGAGCATCTTGTAAATGTAGCGGGTTTGGATGTTGCTCTGCCAATGAATACGGGAGCAGAAGCAGTCGAAACAGCAATTAAAGCTGCAAGAAAATGGGCATATATAAACAAAGGGGTACCTCAGGATAAGGCAGAAATAATAGTTGTGGATGGAAACTTTCATGGCAGAACAACCACCATAGTTAGTTTTTCTTCTGATGAATCGTATAAGAAAGATTTTGGACCTCTTACTCCAGGTTTTGTACAAGCAAAATATTGCAGCTCTTGTGCTTGTCCAGTTGGTGATTGTGTGGATTCAATAACATCAATAAAAAATCTGATCAATGAGAATACTGCAGCAATTCTAATTGAACCAATTCAAGGTGAAGCTGGAATCATAGTGCCACGACAAGGATGGTTGAAAGCAGTAAGGGAATTATGCGACAGAACAAATATTCTTTTACTAGTTGATGAGATTCAATCAGGCTTGGGTCGCACTGGCAGCATGTTTGCATTTGAACATGAAGACATCAAACCAGATGGTCTTATCGTTGGTAAAGCTTTAGGTGGTGGTATCTTGCCAGTTTCAGCTTTTATTGCAAAGCAAGAAATCATGGATAATTTTATTCCTGGCACTCATGGCTCTACTTTTGGAGGCAACCCTTTGGCTGCAGCAGTAGGAAAGAGAGCTTTAGAACTTTTAGTAGAGGAAGAGCTTATAGAAAATAGTAAAAACCTTGGAGAGCAATTGAAGACAGGGCTTCAGTCAATTGGCTCAGATGTCATAAAAGAAGTTAGAGGGCGAGGGCTTTGGATAGGGGTTGAGTTAAATCACGGCACAAAGTCAGCCAATGATCTTTGCATGATTTTGCTGAATCAAGGCATATTAACCAAGGAGACACATGATAATGTTATAAGGTTTGCTCCGCCTCTGATAATTTCACAGGCAAATTTAGACTGGTCTTTGGAAAAGATATCTCAAGTTATAAAGAAATTTTGATGAAGTATTTACACACCATGATAAGGGTTAAAAACCCTGAAGATTCAATAAGTTTCTTTTGCGATGCCTTGGGTCTAAAAGAAATGTATCGAAAAGAAAACGAATCTGGAAGATATACATTATTTTTCCTTGCAGCACCCAACGATATAGAAAATGGTGCTTCAAATATCCCTATGATTGAGCTCACACACAATTGGGATGATGAAGAACTAAACAGTGGCAAAAATTTCGGACACCTAGCATTTCAAGTAGATGATATCTATCAAACATGCTCAAAGCTTATGGAAGCAGGTATTGAAATTAACAGACCACCTAGGGATGGGAGAATGGCGTTTGTAAAATCTCCTGATGGAATTTCAATTGAGCTTTTGCAGAATGGCGACCCATTAGAGATTAAAGAGCCATGGGTAGATATGCCTAATTCTGGATCATGGTAGTGACTAAAAAATTTATTTCCTTACTATCTATTATTTTGCTGGTCGTGGGATGTGGCGGTGGATCAGCTAGTGAAGAAGATGTAGATGGGACAACACCTTCACCTACTCCTGTACCAACACCAACACCAGCGGAAGAAAAATACAATATTAGAGGAGAAGTTACGTTAAATGGGAACCTCATTATTGATTCTGATGTGCCCAACAAAGCATTCTCTTTCCTAAGCAACAATCAAAGCAGTGAAGCTCAGCCAGCATTTTCACCTGTAACAATTATTGGCTATGCAGGTGAGCATATTTCAGATGAAGGTGAGTATACGTATGATCCTCTCGATGTATTTGTGCTCAATGTTGAAGATATAACCATAGATATCTCGCTCTATCAAACAAATAGCTCTGCAGATCTAGATATTTTTGTATACGATGAAGCAGATTTATCAAGCCCAATAAGTTTTAGCACCAATTTAACTTCTTTTGAAAGCCTCAGCTTCAATGGAAGTGGTATTTATTATCTTGTGGTAGATAGTGACATGTCTGCTAGAGGATCAAAGTACGCTATGGTGGTAGCAGAAAGCGCTCAGGAAAGTACAACAAATACAACAATTGACACTGGAGAGTTTCTTATTAAAACCAAGCAAGATGGTGAGCTAACTAGCACTAATTCATTGAAATCTCAAAATCAATTAAGAGATGTCTTTAAACGCATTCCTCAAGGAGATGGCATTGTGAAAGCAAAGCCAGATTATGAGAATATTGAAAATGTTCTTGGTAAAAGCCACTTGAAAACTAAAATTTCTAATGAATTTCAGCTTGATTCTGAGTTGGTTGTTGAAATAAGGAAAATGAAAACATTGCAGCAGCTTAGAAGAAAATTTCCAGGCTATGTTATAGATTTAAATCATATATATTTTCCTGACGCCGACCCAGAGCCTTTTAGTCCTGATCCATTTTATGATGAATACCAATGGAATCTAAGACAAATAAATACCAAAGAAGCTTTGGATCTTGTGGGACAAGACACCAAAGACATAGTCGTTGCAGTACTTGATTCAGGCGCACCGACTAAAGACTCTTTTGCATATCAGAATTCATCCTTTGTTGATGATGGCTATGATTTTGTTTCTGATACAGATTCTTCTTTTGATGGTGATGGTGTAGACGATGATCCAACAGATCCAGATTTTCAACCTGTACAAAGCGATGGAGAAATATTTGGAAGCCACGGTTCCCATGTGGCAACGACCATATCGGCTAAAAATGATGGGAATGAGATTAATGGCTTAGCAGTTAAAACTCTTCCCTTAAGAGTCTGTGGTTCTGACAGGAGTGAAAACGGTGGTGGGTGTTCAAGTTACGATCAGTTGCAAGCTTTTTATTACCTGCAAGGCAAGAATAATGACTCTGGAGAGGTCTATGATGCTTCTACATACGGAGATGTTGAGATAATCAATATGAGCCTTGGTGGAGGAGGCAACAACCAAATAATTTGTGATGAAATAGTTAATTTAAAGAATGCTGGAATTTTTGTTGTGGCATCTGCAGGCAATGAAGGAAACTCGGCAATACGGTTCCCAGCATCCTGTGAATATGCATTTTCAGTATCCTCAACTAAATATGATGAACAGCTCTCAACATTTTCATCTTTCAATGATTACGTTGATATTGCTGCTCCTGGAGGGCAAGTTTCTGAAGATTTAGACGGCAATGACATTGGTGATGGCATTTTGGCGTATTCGTTTAAAAATTCTTCTCATGATGGCAATGATTACCAAGGGCTGCAGGTATACAATGGCACCTCTATGGCCGCTCCACACGTCTCAGGGTATTTTGGCTTAATAAAGTATCTTGATTCGGATATTACCTTCGATGAATTAGATCTGCTATTAAAGTCTGGACAGCTTACCAAAGATATTGGGTCTCCAGGAAAAGATGACTTATTTGGTTATGGATTAATAGACATGCATAAGGGGTTAAACTTGCTCTCTACTGGAGTAGATTTTGCCTCACTGGCATATCCTATATTATCTCCAGGAAAAGTCTTTATGGGTTATGCATTAGAAGAGAAATCTTTTGAAATAACAAAGGTGGGAAATGGAGATCTTGAGATTACCAAGGTCGATATACAAGATATTAACGACGTGCTGACATACGAGGCAAGCGATGTTGATATTGATGGTTTTGGAACTTACAAAGCATTGATTAACCGCACAAATTTATCGGATGGCAGTTTTATTTCTTTGATAAAGTTTACTTTTAGCAATGAAACGCATGCTTCAATTCCAGTTCTGTATTCTTCAGGTAACGCCAAAGAAAAAGAGACAGTTGATCAACTATGGATTTGTGCAGTGAATGATGATGATGAAATAATTCCATGCGATGTAATGCAAATGGATAGAGGGGTAGCAGCTTTTCGAATTAGAGAAGTGCCAAACGATACCTACACTCAAGTTTTTGCCTGCACAACTTTAGAGGACAATCTGTCCTTTAGTGATTCAGGTATTTGTGGTCCAGGCGATCTAAGAGGGGAATACCAGGGTACCAATTTTACTGTTAGTGGAAGCGATGTAACAGGCATCAATTTTTCAATATCACCGGTGCTTTCAAATTAAAATGATTCCTAAAATTGTTAAATATGGAGGAACAAATAGCATAGCTTTCGGATTTGATTTTATACTCTTGTTAACTTTGGATCACCTTTTTGATTTGAATCGATCAATCCTAGCTGGTTTTTGTTATCTTTCAGGCACCATTGTTAGCTATCTTCTTGCGAAGAATTTTGTGTTTAATGCTGGATGGTTAGACAATAAACCAGCAATTGAATTTTCAGCCTATTTTTTCGGAGGTGTTCTTGGATCAATAATCACTTCTTTAATCTTTGCAATATCTTTTGCATATGGCGTACAAAACATCATCATCCAAAAGTTCATTGCAACATTTTTTAGTTTCTTTACCATTTATGCTTACAGAAAATATTTGGTGTTTAAAAATGACTAAAGAGCTTAATGATATTGCTGCACATTTTAACAAAGATCAATTTACCACCGATAAGGCAAAATTAGAAAAATATGGGTGCGATTGGTACAAAGGCATAACTCCAAATGCTGCAGCTATAATTTTCCCCGAAACCGAAAAGGATGTTTTAAAGCTATTTAAATTATGCAATCAGCATGGCATAAGACTTGTAATTTCCGGTGGACGAACTGGTTTGAGTGGTGGCGCAACTGCATCACATCAAGAAATTGTATTGAGCACTGAGAGATTAAATAAAGTACATTGGGTTGATAATTCAAATCAAATTATATGCCAAGCTGGTGTTGTTACTGATATAGCAAAGGCTCTAGCTTCATCCAAAAACAGACTGCTACCAATAGAGTTTTCATCTACTTCAGCATCAACAATTGGCGGCAATATTGCTACGAATGCTGCTGGTGCAAAATTTATTAAATATGGAGCCACTAAAAAGCATGTGGTGGGTTTAAAAATTATTATGGTCGATGGGACCATACTTAATTTAACTAACCGCAATGAAAAAGATGCAACAGGCCCAGATCTCATGGAATTATTTTTTGGATCAGAGGGCGTTATGGGTTTGATCTACGAGGCAACACTTAGAACCTATGAATTGCCAGAATTTAGAGAGTCTATTTTAGTTAAGACAAATGATCTTTCTGAGATTCATTCCGTGATTAATGAAGAAAGAAATTTAATTTCAGCAGTTGAATTTATGGATGACAACTGTTTGCAATTACTAGAGAAAGAATCTGATTACCAATACGAAGTACTTATTGAGTTTGAGTCATCAAATCAAGATGTTGTAGACCAAGCTCTTGAAAGAATTGCTGCTAAAGATTTTGATGTAAGTTTATTGAACGCAAGACAGCTCAATGAATTTTGGTCTGCGAGAGAAAATTTGCCCGTCATATTAGCAGATGAAGGTGCTAATAAATTGGATTTATGTGTGCCTATGAATAAGATTGATTTATTCCTCAAAAAAATTAGAGATTACGACACTAAAAACTCAATTTATAACTTTGGTCATTTGGGTGATGGAAATGTTCATGTCAATATTTTATTGGATGAGTCTGGAGCACTTGCTGAACAAATTTATCTGCTTCTGCAAGATTTCGATGGGTCACCAAGTGCAGAGCATGGAATTGGCAAAAGAAAGACAAAATTATTAAAGAAATTTACAAACTACCGAGATAAGTTGAATTTACTCAAACAGCTTAAAAATTCTGTTGACCCAACCAATATTCTTGGACCAAAAGTTTTTTTTGAAGACTAAAGCCTTACAAACTTCTAAAAATGATATTATCAGGCATTTTTTGCAAACATAAACCTTATTTATATCTACCAATTAGCTTATTTTTATAGAGTTTTCAAAGATTTAAAATAATTTGTGAAAAGTAGGGTATTGGTTACTATATTTTTGAACTATTTCATGGGGGAGATATGGATAGTATTATGAAAGCAGTTAATGACTTTGTTAAAGGTCTTACTGGTGTTCTCGTAAGTGTTATTGGATTAGGCATTGTTGCTTCAATCGTATTTGGTGGTAGCACTTATTTTGTAGGTGACGTAATCGCTACATTAATGGATTATGTTGCTATGTTAGGTGAGAATGGATTAGGTGGACTTATTGTTCTTCTAATCATTATGAGTGTTCTTGGCTTAAAATAAATATACTAGCATGAGGGCTTCGGCCCTCATGTCTCTTTTTGAATATGAAGTTTTTAAATTTTGATTTTAGTAAAATCAAAAAATTCCTTGAAAGGCTTACCGAAGTCCTTCTCCTGGTCGTATCTGCATCATTGCTAATGGGGATAATATTTGGTCCCGACACAGCTTTTGTGGGTGACGTCTACAATAATTTTTCAGCAATTTTAGCTTTAGTTGGTCAGGACGGCCTGATCGCACTAGTTTCGCTAATCATTATTTTTACAATTCTTAAGAAGTAGATAATCCTTGATGTGGTGGCTATGGGTGGACTTGAACCACCGACCCCAGCATTATGAATGCTGTGCTCTAACCAGCTGAGCTACATAGCCTGAAGGTTGATACTAACTTCTAAATATTTTCAGTCAATATATTTTTTTGCATTCCTAAAATTAAGTGCTGAGACATAAATCAATGCAATTAATATAGATAGATATACTCTTGAATCTACTTTAGGGAATAAGATAAATTTTATAAAAATGGCTATGCCAAGTGTAATGCCAACAATATTCAAATAAGTGTGTTTTTTCTGGGTATAGAGAATTACTGATGTAAGCAAAAGAGCAAAGCTTGTTGCAAACCATTTAATATACCTGTTGTCATTTAGGATCCACATGAAATTACCATAGAGAATTTCTAGGTATTTACTCAAAGAAAAATCAGGATCAAATTCTGACATATTTACTTGTGTGCTCACTAAACTGGTATAAAAATGAGGCCACCACCCAACGTGATCAGAGCTATAGGAAATAATGAAATACCCAAATAGATAGAGGGCAGAATTTGCTAGAGCAAAGTAATATTTTTTATCAATAGCAGGAAGGAGTCCGAGCAAACCAACAGCAACAATTAGATCTAAACGAAAAAGCAATGATAAACCTAATACAATACAACCAAAAACATACCGTTTACGCAGCAATCCAATTGTTCCCAAGAGTATAAGCAAAGCTGAGATAGCATCAGGAGTCATAAGTTTTCCTAAAAACAAAAGCTCTCCCAGAAAGACAACTGGGATCCATAAAAATTGTGCAAAGCTAGATAGTTGAAAAAATCTTAAAAATATTAAAGCAGCAATCAATAAAATTGAAATTAAGGAAATGTAGTTCATAGCCTGAAACTCTGATACTTGAAAGGTGTCTTTTGTTTGTTTTATCAAAAAGATGTACCCAGGTTTAAGTGCGTACATTGGCATCATGGAATCAAGGTTATCTGGATTTTCAAATTGGGCCCTCCTATACTTTGAAGAACAACATAAGTCCTCATATAAGCCATTACTTACCTCTTGTTTTAAGGTTTGATAAGTTAAGGCATGAGCATCTTTAATGCTTAAGCCTTCATTTATATGCACTGCATATGAATATGCTAAGGAATCCCAATTATAGTACCCTTTAGCAAAAGTTTTATCGAACAAAAAAAGACTTAACAATACAAACAGAGCTAAATTGACAATGCGCAGTATCATTTCTTAAAGACTAGATTAAGACTTAGGAAGTAATTTAATATAAGTCCTGCCAATATGCCAATTAATGCTGATGAAATCTCAGAAAAGTTATTGATATAAAATTGTGAAGCTACTCCTATATTAGCTAGGATAGAAAAAGAGTTAGTAAAAGAATATTTAATTAATCCACTTAGCCTTTCAGAAAACGTTTTATGTAAATTATGAAAGGTGAGGTAGTTATTTAAGAAATAATTCGAAGTCATAGCTATGAAAGTACTGATAGCATTTGCAACTACAAATCCGAAAGATAGTAGCAGAAAACTTAAAATACTTATATGAATAACAACCCCTACAGATCCAACAATAGCGAAAACAAAGAAACTTGCTGGCAGTAGACCTTTGGTCACATTTTCAACAATTTGCCCTAACATGTTGAAAATAGTAGAAATATTAAGCTTGCTGTCTCCAGCTACCCTAGGCCGAAAATTGATTTGCACCTCATCTGATTTCAATGTTCTATTAAGCATCAAAATATCAAATAAAATCTTGAAGCCATCTTTATATAATCGATCCTGTATATTTTCTATAATGCTTTTCTTTATAAGAAATAATCCAGTCATTGGGTCTGTCAGCTTTTTTTTCAGAAAAGAGTTGGCAAAGGAAATTCCTGCATCGCTTAAGCTCTTTCGATTTTTTGAAAGCGCAATTTCAGATGATAAATTAAGAAACCTTGAACCTGAGACAAGGTCGAGATCGTATGCATTCTTGTGTTCAATCATTTTTATTATATCTTTAGGATCATGTTGACCGTCACCATCCATCACACATATTAGTTCTTTCGATGAGAGTGCTACACCTTCCACAACTGCAGAGGATAGTCCTTTTTTCCAAGTTCTTCTAATACACAAGATATTTCTATTTTCTATAGATCGTTTTTTAACTAGCTCACTTGTTCCATCAGGACTATTATCATCCACAACAATAATTTCATAATTATGACCAGCTAGTTTTAGTTCAATTTCATTAAGAACATTTACTATGTTTTCCGATTCATTGTAGGTGGGTATAACTATGCTTACTTCAGACATTAAATTTAAAATGTATTACGTCACCATCTTGAACAATATACTCTTTTCCTTCAAGTCTTAATTTTCCATTTTCTTTGGCAGCAGCTTCACCCTCATATTTAATATAATCCTCATATGATATTATTTCTGCTTTGATAAACCCCTTCTGAAAGTCAGTATGAATTTTTCCTGCTGCTTCAGGTGCACTTGACCCCTTTTGTATAGCCCATGCTCTTACTTCTTTGGGGCCAGCAGTAAAGTATGAGAAAAGATTAAGCATTTCAAAACCTTTCCTAATAATTTTATTTAAAGCTGGCTCAGACTGTCCTAGCAGTGCAAGATACTCTTTTTTATCACCTTCCTCTAAATCTATAAGTTCTCCTTCTGCTTTTGCGTAAACTCTTATCACACTACTATCCACACTTTTCGCATGATTCTCTAACTCTTCAACAAATATGTTTTTTTGCTCATCTTCATGAAGATTAGCAACATAAATAAAAGGTTTTGCTGTCACTAACTGTAACTGCTTCATAAAGGTTTTTTCTTCATCGCTAATGTTGACAAGTTTTGCCGGCTTAGAATCACTCAAAACACTATAGACTTTTTCCAAAAACTTATGCTCTGCTTCAATAGATTTATCGCCACTTCTTAATTGTTTAGAAATACGCTCAAGCTTTTTTTCAACCATCTCTAGATCGCTGAGAATAAGCTCTGTTTCTATTGTCTCAAGATCATCAATTGGCGATATTTTCCCCTCAACATGTATGATGTTGGGATCCTCAAAACAGCGAATAACATGAGCAAAGCATTGCGTTTCGCGGATATGTGATAAAAATTTGTTGCCGAGGCCTTCACCAGAATGTGCACCTTTAACCAGTCCAGCAATATCAACAAATTCCATAAAAGAAGGAATTGTTTTTTCAGGTTTATTTATCTCAGATAACTTATTTAATCTCTCATCAGGAATATTTACTCTAGCAATGTTTGGTTCTATCGTGCAGAAAGGAAAGTTCTCTGCGTCAATTTTTTGTGAAGTAAGTGCGTTAAATAAGGTCGATTTACCTACATTTGGCAATCCAACTATCCCGCATTTAATACTCATTTTGAGTGAAGTTTATTCATTGCTAGCAACCATTCAAGATGCAATATATCGTCCAAAGCAAAAATGGCTTTATCAAAAGAGTCAGCAATTAGTTTTTTTTCTTCTGGGCTTGGTTTCTTTATTACCCAAGCATTGGTATCAGCTTTAATTGCAGGGTGACCAATGCCAAAGCGCAACCTGATAAATTCTTTGCCAACGGTCTTGATAATGTCTTTTAGTCCGTTATGCCCACCATCGCTGCCACCGACCTTTAATTTAACTTCTGATGGTTGTAAGTCCATATCATCGTGGACAACTAACACCTTATCTAGAGAATTTACTTTATATCTTTTAATTAGGCTAAGTGTTTTTCCGCTAAGGTTTATAAATGCGTTGGGTTTAACTAAAAGTATACTTTTTTCACCAAAATTAAACTCAGCTATTGAAGCATCTAGTTTCTTACTTGCTGAGAACTGTGTATTGAATCTTTGTGCGATTAATTCAACAAAATCGTATCCGAGGTTATGTCTAGTTTTGGAATGCTTATCACCAGGGTTGCCAAGACCAACTATACAGAGGTCTGCCAAATTACTCGGATTTCTCCTCAGCAGAATCTGAACTATTTTCTCCAGAAGCTTCATTATCGGTTGTTGATCCATCTGATGAATCCTCAGTTTCTTCTTCCGCATCTTCATCTTCAAAGTCTAGAGCACCACCTTTTGCTGTCAGAACAGATACTAGTACTGGATCTTGGTTTTTTAGTGTGCTTGGAAAATCATAAGACTCATTCGCAGGTAAAGAGCTTAGACGAACTTTTTCCTTTGATTTAATGTTCTCCATGTCTACTTCAATAGATTCTGGAATGTTAATGGGATCAGCAAGAACAGCTACTTCTTGTAAGACATGATTTATAACGCCACCCTCAATTTTAACTCCAAAACATTTTTCCTGATTCATTAAGACAATAGGGACAACAACATTCACTTTGCTTCCTTCAGCTACTCGTTGCAAGTCGATATGGGTGAATAGGTTTTTTGATGGATGTTTCTGTATTTCTTTGATAACAACTGTTTCTTTATCGGCGCCAATTTCGAGCTCAACCAGTGAGTTGAAAACACTTTCTTTTGATACAATTTTAATTAATTCATTATTTTGTACCATTATGGGTTGTGGATCTTTGCCACCACCATAAACAATGCCAGGGACTTGCTTATCAGCAATCGCTTTCTTTGCAGACAGTCCACCTACAGCATCTCTTTTATCAACTTTTAGATTAATCATATCTATTTAAATAGCTCGCTTATTGAATCGCCCGTTTTCAATCTATGAATCGCTTCTGAAAGAATAGGGGCAACATCAAAGACGTCTATTTTAGGACATTTTTTTGATTTGTCACCAATATCTATCGAGTTTGACACTATAAGCTTGTCTATCGATGAATTATTTATATTTTCTATAGCATTTCCTGACAAAACAGGGTGTGTTATAAACGCTATTACTTCCTTGGCTCCCTTCTCTTTAAGTGCATGACTTGCATTACCAAGTGTTCCTGCGGTGTCTATCAAATCATCTGGGACAATACATACTTTGCCTTCTACGTCCCCAATAAGATTAAATACTTCTGAAACATTAGCTTTCTCTCTTCGCTTATCGATTATCGCTAAATCTTGGACTCCGAGTGTCTTTGCAACCGATCTTGCCCTAAGAACTCCGCCAGTATCTGGTGAAACTACTTGAAGCTCTTCCACATTATAAAAATCAGAAATCTTCTTACTCATAATGTTTGAGGTATAGATATTGTCTACGGGAAACGAAAAGAAGCCTTGGATTTGTTCTGAATGTATATCAAGGGTTATAACTCTTGAGACCCCAACACCTTCTAACATTTCAGCTATAACTCTTGCACTTATTGGAACACGAGCTGATCTAACTCTTCTGTCTTGTCTGGCATAACCAAAGTATGGCATGACAGCTGTTATAGACTTAGCAGATGCTCTTTTTAAGGCATCCGACATGAGTATCAGCTCCATTAAGTTTTTTTCAGCAGGCGAATTAGTTGATTGGATGATGAATGCATCCTTGCCTCGAACGTTTTCATTTATCTGGACGGAGATTTCACCATCACTAAATGTTCCTAGATCAATCTCACCAAGCTTTAAACCCAAGTTATCGGCCACACTTTTAGCTAATTGAGGATTTGAGCTTCCACTGAAAA
>CENG01000314.1_pt1 | contig 42920 bp, 62 predicted proteins | sample 530131 | NCBI WGS metagenome assembly CENG01 (sample SAMEA2591057, study PRJEB7988) | marine metagenome | biome: marine biome (ENVO:00000447); feature: surface water (ENVO:00002042) layer; material: saline water (ENVO:00002010), including plankton (ENVO:xxxxxxxx) | depth 5 m
GGGTCATCATGACTGCCCCGTGTTCTGTATTGATTTTGATGGTGTGTCCTTTTTCCACCAAAGAGAAGACGAAATCAAAATTAGATTGCACCTCCTCCACAGATAGAGAAATAATACTATTCATGCGATGTAAGTTACCAATTCTTGTGGGACAGACTCTTTGAATGAAGTGATAGTTTCATAGAAACCTTCAGCACCGTCCTTATCGAAGTTATACTGGACCACCTCATCATACCCCTCGCTGTCAATAATCTTAACGTTACGAGCAGGGATGTTGACCCAGATGTGCTCAAGGTAGGTTTCGTTGGTCATGGGGGTCGTTGTGACTACCCCCGTATTATACCTCAATTCAAGAGCAATGGCAAGCCATAGACCTGATGGGGTCCAAACCCGCATCCAGTCGCCATGTATCCAGTGCCCACTGAGTAGGACGCCATGCCTGTCACCACCTGATTCATGATGTTACCAGCGGTAACGAATTCTGTAATGACTCCTGATGGTGCAGCGATAAACGTGTTGTGGACTCCTGATGTGGTGCCTGCAATAATGTCATTCATAGAACCAGGCACTGAAGTAGTGACACAGATTCTTGTATGGGTTGGTGGTGCTACCGCAGGGAATGGAGTGTCAGTTGCAATATCAATGATTGCACCCTTCACCAATGAGAATTGCCCTGTTAATGCAGCGAATGGGTTGAAGATAGCGACGAATTCAAATCTACCAGCATTAAGGAATGAAGTAATCCAGTTTGCTTCATTAATAATTTCACCATCAGCAACATTCTCGATGGTGTTTGCTTCAGTCTTAACTGTTTGAGCATTGAGTTGGATACCCTCAATACCAGTGATTTTAACTTTAGAACCTTGAATCTTTACTTCGCCAGTGTAAGCGATTTCATGGTCGCCTTCTTTACGTTGTGCAGACTTCTGCTCTTTATCGTCTTTTAACTCTCCTGAGAGTTGTGGACCGTGAGGTGTGCGTCCCCATTCATCCGCGTCTGGATGATAAGGAATCTTATCAACGGGGTAGAAACCACCAACGTTATTATACTTGAGGATTGTCATCCTCTCGCGTTCCTTTACATTTCCTTTATCAAGGTTGTTTTTGTATCTGTTATCTACAGCATCATCACTACCAATATCCTTATTCAAGTTTTTAGCAACCTTAGTAGGATTCTTCTTGAATGTATCCGATGAAGTAGCAGCTGAAGTAACGTTTGTATCTGCAGATTTAGTTGCACCACCAGTTGTAGATGTATCAGGTGATTTAGATTTACCTTTAGATTCTGCTTGAGGACCATTAGATGAGTGCTCATTCTTTGCACCTGTGACTTCTTCATGGAAATTACCCATGACTTTCAAGTAGAAGTCTCCCTCTACTGTCAAGACATAGTTACCTTTGATAGTTTCACATTTGTCCTTAGCAATAATTTTAGTCTGGTTATTCGGGACGTTAACGTGCTCGTTACCATATGCGTCCTGAAACGAGGAGACACCACCAGGTCCAGAGACAATCTTCTTCTCTTTGCCAGGTGTTGCGTCGTTAATCTCCTTCGCACCATTAAGGTGTGTGACAGTCTCCTGCAACCATGGGTTGATATCTGAGAAGAGATTGTCAATAAAGGACCCACCTTTTAGTCCTGATTTATTTTTATATGCGTCGTTAACCTTCTTATTATAAGGAGACCCAACCAATGCATCATGGACGTTATCACATTCGGTGGTGCCGATAAGAGGATACCACCGTTTAACTTTCGGTCGTTTAATTTTCCTCCCGCAATCTTTCTGGAAGAGTAGACCAAGAATCATTTTGATGATAGACATCAAACTACCCCAGTCAAGAGTTGTGAAGTCAATCTCAAAAATCTGACTTACAGTCTTACCTAAACTTCTAGCAGCACCCGCTGCTTGCTTTGCTGTTTGCACTGCCGAGATAACATCACCAGCAACACTCTTCACACGGTCCATTGCTTTGGTGATACCCTCAAGGATACGACCCGTAACTTCTTTTACTGCTCCACCGATTGCTTGGTCGATAACTTTGGCAACTTTGTCCACAGCAAAGCTCGCCATCTTATTGGCAAAGTTTACCGTGTCACTGATTGCCGATTGCACCAGTCCTAACCACATGGGTGTTTCCATGCAGAAGATAGCAAAGATTTCTTGGACTAGGGAGAGGATGGCATTAATAACTCCAAGTGGAATAAACTTAGAGATAATTTTAACCAGTGCGTTGATAACCTCTGCAATAATCTTTGCAAGTAATTCTTTTAGTGGTGCAAGGATACCAGAGATACCACCAGCAAGGAAGTTACAAATCTTTCCTAGGTGCTCTCTTACCTTATCACCTGCCAGTTTACTACCAGTGGCAAGAGATACAAATCCACCAGGTCCACTAGCTGAAGTAGCTGCCATCTCACCGAGCTCAGTGAGCATTCGCTCAACGTCAGTCTCAAATCCTTCACCACCAGGTCCACCAACACCGTCAGCAACTGACTGTCCTGATACTGGAGGTTTGATTGGGTTTGTTACAGCATTACCAGGTAGAATCTGCTCAGCAGTAGAAATACCACCACGTGTCTCTTCTAATGTGCCAGTCGCTGAGCCAGGTGTAGTTGATTGGACTTTAACGAAAGGATTACCATCCATTCGCTTGTTGCCTGCCATGTCGTCCTGACCAGGCGTCTTAGTTGCTTGCTTACGTGCACTCTCTGCATCCGCGACAACAGTCCTTGCCTCAGGGTCAGTCTGGTCTTTGAATCCACGGAATGCACCGAGGACACAAGGCATCTGTCCTTCATCACCATCAAGGAAGAAACCTAGCACCATAGAGCCAGGCTGCAGCTCACTCGTGCTACCTGCATTCTTTGTCTGCGGTTTATCTGTAGGAAGTAAGACTGTTGCCCATGGCAAGTCTTCTGTCTTAATTACATTTGTGTATGCTTCTTGCTCGCCTTCACCAGTATACCAACCGATGACACGCACCTTGACACGACCTAGTTGGGAGGGGTCTTCGTTGCTTTCAACTTCCCCAACCCACCAAGTGTAACCATCTCTTCCTAAAAAGTCTGAGCGCGTTCTCATTACGTTTTATTATTGTGTATTATTTATCAGAATGTCAGAGGGGATTTGGGGACAAATAAAAATTCTCCCTCTTCAGGAGGTTTACCCCATAGTTGAGCACCTGTCTCAACATCCACACCCATATCCTGTGCTCTATAGTCAAAGCCGTTGAATCTAATGGTGGATGTCATACGGGCATTACGGATAACACAGTCACCCTTACCCTTCCACCACTTTCCATCATACTTCCATTCAAACGGACATGAATCAGCATTATGGGTATACGAGAATACATCTGTAGTAACAGATGTTTCATCTTGTGCAACTACGTTATATCTAACCCAGTTGTAAGCATTCTCTTCACCCTTATACTTATACCATGATTTTGCTTCAATCACACCACTCGATACTTGCCAGATTCTGACATCAATCTGTGGCCAACGTGCGGGATTGCTCATCGCCTGCCGTTGATTTCGATAGTGACCGCAAATCAGCTCCTCAAAGTTATTCATTCTCAACCCTTACATGGTTATTATAATATAATTATTTGCCTTTTGTCAATCGTCTTTTGATTGCTCCAAGGGCAAGTGCCTGCATGAAAGACTTAGGTCCATTCTTGATGAGATTTTCCTCCCATTCAATCTGTTTCTTAGTCCTCACAGGTTGTCTATTAGTCTTCATATACTAGACACTCAGGCTCAGATGGGTTTTGGTCACAGTAAAGCTCAAGGAAGCTCGGGTCATGATGGTCCCCTGCCTCGATATCTTTCTTATTATGCTCTATATAATCCTCTAGCTCATGCAGTTCGCCTTCAATATGACGACGCATTTGTGGATTTGTTGTGGGATCTTGAAGGATTTCCTTGTCCTTCTCGATGTGCTTTTCGATACTTTCCATTTTACTTACCTTTAGTAATCTTGTTTCATAATAGAATCACGGGTCAACACCAGTGTGGTGGTGAGACCTTCTCTTTTAAAAGTGTGTGTCAAACCTTGTATAAGATACTTGCCACTATACTTCAAATCAACCTTAACATTTTTCCCCTTTTCTTTCGAGGAGGGAATCCGCACTTTTACAAGTTGACCAGCAGTCAATGCCGTGTTACCAGGCACGACAATAGTTAATTGGACCGCTTGTAATAAACTATAGCGACCTGCTGCGTATTCGGCAGCTGCTATTGTATCAACTGTTGATGATGTCCCATTGTTAGGGTCATTCATCTTTGTTTCATTATCATCGGTAACGCCAAGGGGAGGTTGATTCTTAATGGTGGGAAGAATCCGAAACTTAATCCTCGTAGATGTTGCTTTATCTAGGTCTTCAGGAATCTCAAATGGTAATCGCTTGTGTATAGTGTTTGCTTTTGAAAAAATTTGTTTGTATGTAATTTCTCTAGCAGAATAATTAGTCCCCTCTGGGGAATTCTTACCAGATTTTCCTGTTTGTGTTGTGTAACTACGTGTGATATCAGCAAGAGAAACACCAATGGTGCTAGTCTTGAATGTCCCCATCCTCATGTTTCTGAGGTGGTTTGCTTTGTCAGGATACGTTATGCTTTCGATGACATAAGCACCGTTAGCTGGTGGGTCAGCACCCTGCTGGACATAACTGTACTCAAATAAGTCAGTCTCGTTTGGGACTCCACCACCCATGCAAAGTAGGTCAATAGACTTAAATTGGAAACCATATCTATTCTCAAAAAATAAAAAACCTGATTGTTTTGCTTTACCTTTACCCGACCCTTTACCTTCGACACGTGTGACTTTATCACACATGTAGTTAATTACATCTACAGGTCTCCAGTTGGGTGAGATGAATGTAATCTTTGAATGATGCTCGAAGTTTTCCTCCTTTGTCTTCTTGCTTTTAGAATCAAGATACTTCTTACAGATATGCCTTGGGATATTATCTACATCCTTTGTACTCTTACCTGGTCCGAATGCCTTGAATACTTTTGACATCTCATTATTATACATCTCAGGTGATACAGTGTGTATGATATACATCTGACCACGCTCTGACTTAATTATACTACCAATCTTATGCACTCTGAGCTCAACCTTCAGTGGTGTTTTACCAGAGCTCGCAGTAAACACATCGATGAGAATCGTTTCTCCACCCATCAAAGTTTTATTAAAGTCAGTAGCATCTAGAATAGTGAAATCGCACCTGATGAAAGGTGAGTCGATAGACTCATAGTATGCGAAATCAACACAGATGTCTCTGATATCGTAGACATCCCCTGCTGCATTTTCTAGGGACATCTTTCTGAGCTCATATAACCGTGACTTTCTATCTGCCATTAGTTAAGGTCCACCATAGAGTTTGCTGCTTCATTAACCAAACCAAACCTAGGCATTAGGAATTGGTCTGCATCTAACTTATCTAGTCCCACAATAGGAATAGGAATATCATCACCCGATGCTACACCTGTAACGATGGGCTCAGCTTCCTGAGCACCTGCTGCAGCAGTTGCAGTAGCAGATTCAATCTTTTCTAGTGTTTCTGCTTGTTTCTTAGCTTTAGTTTCTGATTTGTTTAGCTCACCATCTTCCAATGCTTTACCAGACATAGCATCACCAAACTTAGTTAGTGCTGCCTCCAGCAATTCCAATGGAGACTTACCTTTTTTCTTCTCTTCCGTCTTTTCCTTTTCGCTATCAGTAGCAGGAGGTGTCAACTCATCTGCAGTCTTACCTTCACTATTGACAATTAAATTATCTTCACCACGTGTAGTTGCAGTAGTAGTTGCAGTGCCATCTTCACTCACTTCTGCCAACTCTAAGGCAGCTCTCGCGGCTAATGCGTTAGCTTTCTCTTCAGGGAGACCCTTATCTACCCAGTATGCTTTATTTGTTTGGAATGATTTGTTATGTCTGTATGCAATTTGTGCATCAGAATGCACCTTGATATCTGTTAGAGGATAAAGTTTAGAATTACGACCTCTACTATCACTTTTACTCCTGTTTTCAGTCTTGATTGAAGTATCCAGTGCCTCTGATGTAATCACACTGTTAAATTCAGGTGAGCCAGGTTGCACAGTGGTGAGTTTCTCACCAATACCAAACATGCCTGCCTCTACACGCTTACTAACAGACTTAACCGTTGCAGTGCCATCATCCAGACCGTATCTAACATAGTATGTCTTATTATCGACAACCACACCTCTAGATTGCTTATCAGTTTCTGCTCTGAATTTATTAGGGTCAAACTTACCACCCACAGAAAACTTAGGAAGTGTTGGTTTCAATGCTCCACCCATACTAAACGGCATAGCGTAACCACCTGCCGCTGCCTCACGCATTCTTAAAGAGGTTAGACCTCCATTCTTTCTAGTTGCAGGAGTGTCAAATGGCACAACAAATGCACCACCACCTGCAAATCCCTTCATACCTACCCACTCAGTGCCATGACCAATGAATGATGTAGACATCCCACCATCAAGTGACACGGGGTAACCTGACATAGGTCCACTAATCCATCCACCACTAGCACGCTCGGGGACCATACCACCCTCAGAGAATCCAAGGAAAGTTTTAACACCACCGAAGACATTACTTGCAGTTTCACCTACGGCACCAAGTGTTTCACCAACCATGGATTTGATTGCTAATACTTTAGCAAGACCCTCTAACAGTTTGAGGATACCATTGTTATCAGTAAATGCTTTAAGAATCTTAGCATCTAACTCCTCTTCAGGATTAACCTGAGCTCCCAAATCCTGCCCCTGCTCCTCAGCACTCAGTGATTTAGTGCCACCCTCCTTCAGTGCAGATAACGGGATACCAAAGATAGCTGCGATAGGTCCAAGAGCTGAGCTAATGATGCTCTTCAGGGGACCAGGTAAGAATGCTGCAAACGTGTTGCCAATCATTCCAATGACTGACACAACACCATAACCGATTGCCTTGAATGGCAATAGCATGATGTTTCTAATACCTTTTGCGAGACCTTTAATCTCGTTAATAGTTGTAGCGATGAAGGATACAGGACCAGCACTAATACTACCACCGCCTGCCGCTTCAGGTAACTTAGGCTGCGGGACTTGGACCTTACCGCCTGCTGCTTTAGACTGTGCTTCTACTGCACTTGCTTTCTCTGCTTTATCTTTCTTAGGTGTAAAGAATTTCAACACTGCAGTCAGTGCCTTGATACCTAGGAATAGGGGTGCGAAAGCAACCTGAATAGAAGTGCCAAGAATTTTCTTAATTATCGGTAGATGTGGCTCAACAGCATCCAAGATGCCATTCATGAATCCACCAAGTGCCTCAAAGAATCCTTTGAATGTCTCTTGCACAGGTGCTAATACTGCATTGAAGACATCACCAACCATGTTGAAGAAGTCACCAATAGGTTTAGTGATGGGCTCAAGCATCGGTCCTATTGACTTACCAATAGCACCACCACCCATTGCACCAGCAGCACCCAGCAAAACACCAGCACCAGGAATACCAGTAGCAGCACCAATAGTTGCACCTATTGCTTGTCCTGCACCAGCACCTACTCCCGCTCCAATAGATTCAGCTGCTGTGCCTCCGCCTGCCGACACGATGGCTGCGGCACTGAATCCAGCACCCAGTGACATGCCAACCTTAGCAAACTTATTACGGGAGAATGACCTTAGTTTACCTAGTCCTTTACCTGCCTTAAACATGCCCATGATGGACTTGCCTAAGGTGCTAATCACCCATGAGAATGCCCTGATAGTCCCAATGGGATTCTTCAGGAATGCCATACCAATAAAGATTGGTGCAGCTGAGACTATAAATTGGACTGCTCCTAAAAATCCCTGAATAGAGATGGGATTCTCTAAAAACTTAATCAGACCATCGAGAGCTGAGCCCGCTAAGAATGATGTAATCTTATAAACAAGTTTACCAAATGCAAACAGGGTCTTAGCAAGTGCTTGTATCTTCTCTGGATTCTTTGTCAACCAGTCCAGCACACCAAATGCTACGATTGCACCAAAGAAAAACTTTGCCAGTCGTAACAATCCAGAAAACAATCCACCCGCTGCTTTCTTTGTATTCTCTTTGAATGACTCACTAATCTTTTTGAATAGACCAGGTTTTTCTGAGCTATCTTCTGCCTCGTCTCTTTCAGCTTTCTTACGTCTACGTGCTTCTTCTTTTACTTTATTCTTTTCTCTTGTTTTCTCTTCTAATAGAGCTTCCTTTTGGACCTTGACTATCGTCTGAGTATTTTTAATCTGCTTACCAACACTGGTCTTTATAGATGTAGTCATTGACTCTACACTGAGAGCAATACTATTCAATGACGCACCAAGTGAATTGAGTCCAGCTGTCAGTGCTTTGAATCCATTACCAATATCCGACTCCATCTTGCCAACTTGGTCAGCAGCAGTGAGTGGAGTATATTTCTTGACACCACCAGATTTACCCTTATAAGATATCATCTTATAAAGTTTAGCTCTAGGGACTTTTACTTGTGGTGCGGTATCTGCCATCAGTTACTGCCGATTAGAGGAGAAGGTTTTGAGAATACTGGGAATGCTTTTCCGCTACTAACATTATTTATCACAGGCTGAGTAACTGTTTCAGTTATAAACACTGGTGTAATACCTGATTGCATCTCTTCCACAGATTTTTCATGTGCCTTTTCAGTTAATGCACTCGTGTTCTTCTCCAAATTCTGTGTTTGCGACTCAACAGGTCCAATATCTTCTGCCTCTACAGTAGGAGTATTTACTTCAGCATCCAAAATAGATGAGTCAACATTAACGTTTGCACCAGCAATCATACCTAGTGCCTTAATTAGATTGTCAAATGCTCCCTCAAGTTGCTGCATGGGAGTCACCTTGGTCTTACTCTCACCATCATCACCTGTGCTACCACTAGATTCTGAACCAGGAGATTCATCGTTTGAATCACTTTCGTTATTACTTCTATTACCACTGGTAGTGCCAGAGGTGGCTTTCCCCATGGAAATATAATTAATAAACTTTTCATGTAATGCTTTAGGTGCATTCATGTGCACGTGCCATGCACCCTCTGACCCAGTATCACCTTGACCACCCATGATTGTGCCTGCCTTAACATTATCACCAACCTTAAAATCTCCCAAAGAATGTAAGTGGGAGAATTGCATCATGCCTTCTGCAGTCTTAATAACCACAGTATTACCATACCCACCAGATGATGAAGAGGGGTCTCTATATAAGATTTTACCTTCTAGTGGTGTTGGGATTGCTACGTCAATACCTGAGGAAGGCCATGGGTCTCCACTTGCTTGATTACTGAAGTTATAATCCTTCTGGAATCCAATAGTAGGACCAGCGTATCCTTTCTGACCGCCAGGATCTCTATGGTGTGGTGCAAAGTCTCCATAACCATGCATTTTACCCATAGCATGCTTGATATTGTCACCACCAGTAGGTCCAGTACTGTATATTGCTTTAATTTTACCACCAGCGGCACGCTCTTCCTTTCTTTTTCTAGTATGTGTCTCCTTCTCAATAGTCCCGATATCTCTTTTCTTTTCTTCTCCTTTAAATACTCCACCTTTCGCCATTTGTGACAAGAATGTCTTAGCATAATCGATTCTAGGACCATCATGGTGGACACCTGCACGCTCCCAATACTTTCTAAACCAGACTGCTGCTGCTGAAACATCAGTCATCTGCTTGAATTCTGAGCTCAATGGCTCAGGACCCTTCATCTCTTGGACAGCAAACTTCCAGTTATCCTCGTTTGTTGGGACCTTATCGTAGTTACTGCCGTATGATTTAATAAACTTATCGTATCTATCTCCAGGCGCAGCGTTTGTCCACTGTGCCCATCCATATCCCTTACCAACTGTGCCCTTAGGCCATGGTTTTGAGTTTTGCCCGAAGGGTCCACCTTCTCTAATACCAGGAATAAACCCTGCTGATTCATGTGCAAAGTTACCAGCGATTGCCGCCGCTGCTTCCTTTGTAATACCTAATTCATTCTTGAAATTCTTGGCAATAGCTGTGCCCTTTTTCTGGACGCTGCCACTATTTGCATCACCAGAGAAACTTCCTACCGATGCACCAGAAGAAGAAGAACTGCTGCTACTGCTACCAGAAGAAGAACTGCTGCTACTGCTACTAGAAGAACCACTGTTACCTTTCTTATCATCTGCCTCCATCTGCCCAGCAGCGATGAGCACTTGCTTCAATACACCAATAAACTTACTTTCATATACATCTACCAGTTTCTTCTTAGTGGTAACTGCTTTCTCTACAGTCTTACTAGCAGTTTGGTTTTCAGGTATATTAGGAATAGATGGTTTCCTACCACCAACTTTCTGACCTCCTCCTACTGATGTTGTCCCACCAAATACACCATTCAACTTGGCAATGTCACTTGCCATAAAGGATAAGACAGGTCCACCAAAGATACCCATCGCTCCGATGGCACCAGTGATAGCACCTAACAAGAATTTACCAATCTCTCTTAGAATCGATACCTGACCACCAAGAGGACCACCATCTGCCATCTTTGGTGGTTGTGGTGTAGCAACAGGACCACCTGCTGCCATCTTATCAAAGTTAAACAGGTTGAATGTCAGAGCATCAGCAATGCCACCTACGACACTCTTGGGGTCCATCAAACGCTTGGCGTTATTGACAACAAACCCTACAACTTTACCGATACTATCAAAGATAGGACCAAGGACAAACTTAGCAAAGTCTAACAATACTTTACCAACCTTCATCAAGGCACCGACGATGCCACCTATAAACTCAAATAATGCTCCTGCTAATTCTTTGAATGGGTCTAGTATTGGACCAAAGACATCTTTAACAATGTCAAACAACATACCAAAGTATCTACCAATCGGCTCAAAGATGGGCTCAATGATAGGACCAATAGATTTACCTACGAATTCACCTAGGAAACTACCGATAGCACCACCAATCATAGGTGCCAATGGTCCTAAGAATGGTGCAACTGCTGTCAGTGCTGCAGCACCAGCGACACCACCAACTGCTTGACCTACACCAGCACCAACTGCCGTGCCAGCAGACTCACCAGCGGCAAGACCACCAGCAATTCTCATACCACCACCGACGACACTCAGGATTCCTGCACCGCCACCAGGAAACTTCTTGACCATACGACCCATGCCGCGGCCCATGCGATTCTTCGCAATACGCCCACGTTGCTGCATCTTTTGGAAGGGTCCTTTCTTCCTTGCTTCGTATTGCTTGTTAAATCTATTATTAAATGCGTCTTGATTCAGTTTAGATTGATATCCCTTACCTGCTGCCTTAGCTCTCCTTGCGTCAGCTCTCTTGGCTGACTTCTGCATCTCCTTATACTCTTTCTCAGAGTAGATTACACCTGTCTTTTTATCTCTATACCCTTTAAATCTTGCTTTTCTAGATGCCTTGAGCTCTTCTGTTGTTTCTGCAGTTGTCTCAAATACTGAATTGATTCTTCTAAAATCAGTCAGCATCTTCCATGGCATGATGAGATATTGAGCTGCTCTAAGCGCAGCAATACCTCCAATTAGTTGAAATGCACCACCTAAGAATCGCAATCCTCTCTGGACTGCATTCTCATCCTCAAATGTGCCAACTAAGTTTGTAATACCGTTGAGTATATTACCAATACCCCATTTACCCAACCACCATCCGAATTTACCTATCGCAAATACCAGTCGAGCTAACTTCTGGACCTTCTCTGGATTCTTTGATATCCAATCTAAGGCACCAAATATAATAAAATACTTGACAATGTTACCAAGTAACTTGCCAATGGTTTCCAAGAAACTCTTGATAGGTTTCTTGATTACTTCTAGTCTCTTCTTACCTTCCTTATCTCCATCTCTCGCCCCCTCTTCTGCAGCATCCTCAGCTTTCTGCCTCTTCTTTTTACCAAGCATACGTCTTAAACGTTGCTTGTAGTCGGAAAATAGTTTCTTCTTCTCTTTCTTTTCTTCTTCTACTACCTCAATTTGCTTGTCAGTAGAAGTGTCTAGATAATCGTTTTGAAACTGCAGTAGAGTCTTCTGCTCAAAAAAGTTTGCACCAATACCATCCGTAAGCATACCTGTGCGGTTGATACCCTTACGGAATTCATTAAAGTTAATACCAACACTGGAATTAGCTGAAATGGGTTTGATTTTTACAAACTTCTTTAATGCTGCCATTAGAGAGACATGCGATTCTGGTCCTGCTTTTGCCGCCTTTCCTCTTCAGCGATAAACGCTAATAGGAGATTCACATATACATCACGTTCCCACGGCATCATATTTTCCAACTCTGTGAGTGAATACTTATGATGTTGCATTAGTGCAAAATTAGTCTTGTAATGATTTTCAAGACTATCATGCATTAGGGCTACTCGAAAAAAGATGCGAGTCCTTCTAATACAACTTCACTCTTCACTTTAGTCTTCGGGTTGTAGACTTCCATAGTGTAAGACAGTTTAGGCATAGTCTCAAAGAATGCTTGGACTTTACCAAACTGGTCAGAGTTTAGGTTTTCAAGGAATTCAAGTGCTTCCTTGTGAGAGAAAGTGTCATACACTTCATCTGAATCATATACTTGGTCGATACAACCTGCTGCCATCTGGAAGATGTCGTCTACAGTAGGATTCTCGCTCATGTTTTGTTGAATAAATGCATCCAATGATGGATACTTCATGACGATGCCAACTTCACCATCCAATTTGATTTTGCGATCGTGACCTTCAGGAATTTGCACAGTGACATCTTCCAGAGGCACTTCCACAGGGATAGTGGTCTCGTCATCATCAGGAGCAGTGATTTTGAATTCACTGGTTTCACCAACTGCCTTCGCACGAATGCGGAGGAAGATATACTCAATCTCAAAGGTTGCAAGGTCTTCGACCTTACTCTTGAGGTTAGTACAGTTTTTGATGATTGTTTTAACTGCTTTAATCATCTGCTTGTTGTCTTTCGACTCCATAGCGAGATATAGCAGTTTCTCTTCCTTGACGAGAAATGGACGGTATGTCACCTCTGTGCCTGTTACAGGCAATGTCATCTCATACTCAGGAATAGAGAGCTTAGGTAAAGGCATAATGTTACATTACTATTAAAGTTATTTAGACACCCACTCGGAAGACATCTTGCTGTGCGATATTATATCCCAAAGAAGACATGACATCAGTGGTATTATCAACGATTTTATCTTTGACGTTAGGACCCCATCCTATACCATCACCATCGATAGTGTCAAATCTATATCTCTCGAAGTGGAAAGATATATTAAGTTTGACTAATTCTGTAGGACCATTGTTGAATGTCAACTCAGACATATCATAGGGGAATGCTCCATACATGTACCATACTGCAGATGACCTGTTTAGTCTAGTCTCATATTGCTTCTTTCCACTATGACGATACTTAATGTTAGACCCCAATTCCCACTTAGATACAATTAGGTCAGATGTATACTCATCATAGAATGATGCTCTATTCTCAGCATCAGTAGCAGTATAATTCATCCACTGCTCAAAAAACTGACGATGATACATGTCTTTAGTGAGGAGGAATTCAACCTGCACGTCACCAAATGCTGTGTCTGTCGCAAACTTACGTGGTGCACCAATATCTCTAACTGTGCTTGTAGTAATACGTCTACCTGGTACAGTTACACTGTTAGCAAAGTAGTTGATAGAATCATAATGATTCTTATATGCTCTCCTACGAGACCCATCAGCAAGGTTAAACTTCTTCTCATTAAAGAAAATACAAGGAGGAATCGCCAGCTGCACAGAAAACAGGTTAGAGCGAGTAGGTTCTTTCTTACCTGATAGGACTAATTCCTTAAAATCTAGAAATGAATTGGCAGCCATTAAAGTTTACCCCATATAAATGAGCTTGGGACCTCAACTAAACGTCCTGCAGCACGTAAAACAAATTGCTCTACAGGCAAAGGAGTCATGTTATTCAAATACTCCTTCGGGACTTTCATTATATTAGTAGCGTTAGACATAAAGTATTTATGGTAGCATCGGGTAGGATATGCGATACTCCCTGATGCCCACGACTGACACACGCTTTTGCGAGTCGTAGGTCTTAGATAATGACAGTTACCACCAGAGAATTGAAGATTGCTGTAATCAACGTCTGATATGATTGTCATAGGATATGTATCATAGAAAGGTAGTTTCTCTGTTGCAGCAGCATATCTATAGAAGATAATGTCACCTGGAGCAAAAGCCCCATCATACGGCTCTAGAGCATACATCAGTTGAGAACGATACCACTCCTTAGACTGACTCTTACCTTCTGCTAAATCTTTTATGTCGGTAAATACGCTCATACCTTTAATTCTTTTTCGGTGAGAATCATGAAAGTCATACGTCTATCCTTACAATAATCCTGTGCTGCCTTCCATTTAGCGTCATTTACTGCGTATGTTTTGACTTCGTTGAGAAACTTACGAGTCTTTCTACGCTGAGGTTTCGGCGGCGAGCATTGCGCTTTCGGTTTAACCTCGATAACGAACTTCTTAATCCCATCGTTTCGAGTTCGAGCTCGGATGTAGAAGTCTGGAAAATAGCGGTGAACCCTATTATCAACAGGAGATATGTATGGAATAATGATTTCTTCACTGCCCCACTCCAATACGTTTTCATTCTTGTCACACCACTGCATGAATTTTCTTTCCCACAAACTCCTATAAATAATCTGAGTAGGATCTCCTTTATATTTTTGTCTGTTTGATGGTCGGTATTTGCCAGTGTAACTCATGTATGCTTCAACTCAAAAGAATCTCGTTTATCCGAGAACAAAACCATTAGGACCTTTTTCCGAGAATAGCGCCCAAGCGATTCGCAAAAAGGCGTCTCATGGCACTGAGGTTGTAGACTATCTTAAAATAAGTATTTATGACCCGAAGGAGGGAAATAACAGTAGTTACAACTACATAAAGAAGAAAGGTGCAGGGACTGCAGGGAAAGATAAACTTAAACAGTCCATTTATCTGTATTTACCCAACAAACTAAGAGAAGGATACCAAGCAAAGTATAACGGTGTCAATCTTGGTCCTGTTGGTAGTAAAGCAGTTGGTGCTGCTGCAGATGCTATTGCTGCTGGTGGTCTATCTGATAGTTTTGGCAGTCAAGTCAGTGCTATGGCAAAATCTGCAAAACCACAGTTAGGTTACAGTCTAGGTGCACAAGCAATTAACACAGTCATTGGTATGACTGGTGGTAGTGGTAATCTTAACCCTAATGACCTTGCTGCACTTACTACAGGTAAAGTCTTCAACCCTTATGAAGAGACTATCTTTCAGGGGATGGAGTTTAGAGACCACAGATTTGATTTCATGTTTGCACCTAAAAATGCTCAGGATGTGAAGATGATTGTTGATATTATTGAAACTTTCCGTGTTGCAATGCTACCAGGTAAGGATAAAGGTGATTTCCTTACTATTCCTGATTACTTCAAAATGGAAATTGTCCGTTATGTGAGTAGAGCAGGAGAGGAAGAGTTGAGACCACAGAAAAAGAATAGTGCGAAGAATGGAGTGCTTCAGAAATTGATGCAATTCCCCGCTAAGATGGTCTTAGTTAATATGGACCTTGATATGTCTCCATACGGCAATTATTCGTCACTTCAGACGAATGCACAGAATGCAGATGATTATGATTTTGGTCCGATTGCTTATTCTATGCAGTTGGCATTCAAAGAAACTTCTTACCTTACTCGCGAGAGTTATGGGTATGATACTAAGGGCAAACGAATCACTTATCCAGATGTAACAATCTAATGTCTAATTACTTCTCATTTTTACCAGATGTCTATGTTAGGACGGCGACTTATCGCACTAACAACGTAGACCCTTATGTGTTAGCGAAGAATATCTTCAGACGCATTAAGATTCGTGATGATGTTGAATACCTGTTAACTGGGTTTACTCAATATACTATTAAGAATCAGGAAAGACCTGACCAGATTAGTGATGAGTTTTATGGTGACCCTCAGTTTGATTGGGTTGTCCTACTCACAAATAACGTTGTTAATCTGTATCAAGATTGGCCCATGGCAGAAGATGAGTTATATAGACATTGTGAGCGTAAATATGGTGCTAATGGTGTAAATGCCACACACCATTGGGAAACACAAGAGCAAAGAGGACCGAAAAACATAGTGCAACTGCCAGGTGGTGTCCAAGTCCCTCAAGACTTTAGATATACCAGACCTGATGGCACTGCTGTAGAATTAGATAAACTTGTTAAGGAAGTAACCAACTTTGAGCACGAATTAGCACAAAACGAGTTTAAGAGAAATATCTACCTTTTGAGAAAACCATATTTGACTGAATTTGTAGATGAATTCACTCAGTTGGTTGAATACGAAGAAAACATGGAATTGGACCAAGAGACTGGACACAAGAGGACCAGAAATGCAGTCCAAGAAAACTTCATTCCAGTCAAACCCACTTATTCAACAAATGTGGGTCGGACACCTTCTATCAGTTTTGCTACTCAAGCAGATTATGGAAATATCACTATCAACAACGAAGGTGCACAAATCGCAGCAGGCGATGTATTGGCAGATGGAAGCACAGTGGTAACAACCTCAGCAGCAGGTACATCCACACAACAAACAACGACGACCAACCAATATGGAGAGGCAGGGTCGTCGTCTGGTCAAACTAGCAGCAGTAGTAGTTCTTCTAGTAGTAGTAGTAGTTCTTCCTCTAGTGGAAGCAGCAGTGGTGGATATTAAATAAGTCCCTTCTCTTTTGCTACATGTAGCAAATCTTTCAAATTACCCACATGTTGCGCTCCAAGTGCGATTTGTGGGTATTCTGCTTTTGGACCAAATTCGTTTGTAAACGCTCTTTCGGTAAAATGTTGATTTAGGCGATATTCGAGAAATTCGGCATCTAGCGATTTTAGTAGTTGCGCTGCTCTTTCACATTCTTGAGATCCATTACTATAAATCACTGCTGTGTACATTAGTCGCGTTGCCTCCAATCCTCGGGTTTGTCTCGTCTAAACCAATCTTCAATATCGTCAGCGGACTCAAATGTAGTGCGATGACGTGTCGGGTCAGGATCGCCTAAACCCAACTTATTCAAAAAATCGTCAGTCCCCCCTTCCTCAACATCAGGATTGGCGGCATGACGACGTGCTTGTTGTAACCAGTTACGGGCGGTAGTATGTCTCTTTGCTAATTTTTCTGCCCATATCATATCATCCAGTTTGACTTCTTCGCGGTTTGCAATCTTCTTGCAAATAAACTCAAGTCGGAGTCTGTATTGGGTAGATAGCATTATTACTCCATCAGTTTTTTCTGTAAGTCGGATACTCTAGTATATTCATCCATTGCTTCTTCTGACCGCAATCCTAGGATACAGTCAATGTCAGTAAGAATGACTTCATTATCGACATACTCGTCTAGGTATTTATCGATCGCTTCTTTGAGGTAGCGATACCTATGCCATTCTGGAGAATATGGTTTGTAATGTGTGTGCATGATATTGAAAAACCCTGTGGGTCAAAAAATACCCCGAATTTTTTTTCGACCTTCCTGTGAACGAAAAGTGAAATAATATATGGGGTTAGTAGTAACGCTTGCCGCAGGGTCTATACTTCAAGCGTGTCTCTTTCTGCCAGTAACCTTCGACGTATTCATGGTGACCTAACCAAAAGCCAGGCACATACTTACGTCTAGTTACTTTCACCTCACACATGCGTCTGCGTGGTGGGTGATACTCGTAGTGATGATTATAATGTGAATGCCCTTCATCTGCGAAGGGTTCCCAAAACTCTGCCCACGTCAGTGCACTAGCACTGGTAGGTAGTGAGAGGAGAGCAAAGAGAGGAAGAGCAAACAGTTTTTTCATCAGGTTTCGGCGGCTAGATTAGCAAAGTAATCAAGGTCAGGACCATCACCTGCCTTGTCTAACTCTTCTACTTTAGCACCAAATCCACTGGGTGTGGGAGTCGATGTGACACTTTGTGTAATGTCTGGTGAGTTGAAATCATTCTCGCCCTCAAACTCTTCATTAGAGCGGACTTGTGCACGTGCACTCTTATTGAGCACAAGATTAAGTCGCTCTTCAAGTTTTTCATAGGACTTGAATGCACTAGGGTCAGTGAATTCTTTCAATGAGTGCTGGGATTTCCAAATGGATTCCAGTTTCTCATCTTCAAATCCACCAAGCGTAGAGGCGGGTGCAAAGTCAGACTTATCATAATTCCAGTAACCGCCAATGGTTTGGATTTTGATACGGAAGTCCGCACCTTGCCACATATCAAAGGGGTTGATAGGTTCTTCATCCTCGAATTGAGGTTGCATAGAACTCACAATCTTATCATGAATCTTCTTGCCATACTTATACAGGAAGACCTTGCCTTCATTGTCAGGATTCAGTTGGTCCTTGACCACGTAGACATTACTGTAGTAAGAGAGTTTCCTCTTCTGTTTACGTGCTGTCTCCTTGTCAGAATCCAGTCCACTATTCCAGAGGGTGCGATTCAACTCACCAACAGGGTCTTTTTGACCGAGAGTGGTAAGAGAATTTTCAATATACCATCCACCAGGTCCTTGGAATGCGTGGGAAAAGACTTGTGCCCATGGCAGGTCTTCACCGTCTGGCTCAGGAAGGAAACGGATTACGGCATATCCATTGCCTGATTTGTCAACGCCTGGTTTCCAGAGTCGCTCGTCAGGTCCTGCTCCTTTTGGCTTGGACATCTTTTCAATTTGCTGAGTCAGTTTGTCAAAACTGCCAGACTTTTTCTTGAGAGATGCGAAAGACATAGTTGTATTTCTCCGATGTGTATTGTGGTTTGTGTGCCACCGTATTATGGTAGCGTATTATTTAGGTCTTGTCAAGACCCTTTGTGCGGTTTATGATGAGGACCTTCTCCCCATCATGGGTGAATTGCAGGTCGTCGTCAGGTTCCCATAACAATTCTTCGTATAGGTCATCCAACTTTTGCATGTCCCTCCAAAGAGCGTCGGGGTCAGGCATCTTTCTGCAACTCCTTCTTCCATCCCCTCAGTTTATCTTCCATATTCTGAAGGATAATCATGAGATTCATACCACCAGAATACTGCTGAGACAGTGTGTCAATTTTATCTTTGACAAACTGTGCGTCCTCATCTTCTTCTTGTAGTCCATGGGATGCAAGAGCAAGACGTGAGTAGAATACTTTTTGCTTAGCAATCAACTCTAGTGTCTTATTGATATGGTCTAGTCTTTCTTCGGGACTAAACTCTGATAGACCTGCTGACATTTTCAGCAAGTCTGTGTATGTTTCTTGGATGTCTTGCAATTCGTCTTGCACTACATCGCTCTTAAAAAATTCTGTCATAGGGGTAGGACTCCACGACTGGTGCGCTTAATGTAGTTTAGTTGTTGGGCATCCCATTTAATTTTATCTTTAAGTGGTTTACTAATAAGTTTACTTACAGTTTCCACTTCTATCTCAAACTCTTCACAGATTGAGGTAACTGCTTCAATGTAATTGATGAGACCCTGACTATCTTTAACACGTGCTTCCACAAGTGAGGTAAATTTACCTTGGGTCATAAACTTTTCTTCAATTTCTTTCATTATAATACCTTAATGTTTAAGTGGGAAACACCTGAGGAATTAATGAAACCATCAGGGAATGCGTTTGCAGCGATAGTAATACGGTCTTCATCAGATGTATTAACCTCTGCTCTGTGTCTAATCATTGGTGGGAATACAATATACTTACCTGGTTCGGTAGGTTCTTTATGGGTAAGGAAAAACTTTTCCTCAGTCCATTGACCCCAAGGCCAGATGTTAGTTTGATTAAACCAAGGATTAGGTAGATGCCATACGGTGTGTACGTCTGGACCACCATTCACATAAAAGTTACTACTAACAAAGCAGTTAGCGTGAGTGTGGTCGTAGAAGTAATCACCCTTTTTATTTAGATTGCTCCAAGCAGCGTTAATCTTAAGGTCGTTGGGCATACCAATGTCATCGGCAACTTCCCTAAGACATTCATCAATCCATCTGAATAGGATATCAAACTCAGGCATCTGATGTAGTTGACTGCCTGCATGTCCATCTAACTGGACTCCATCCCATATCCAATTACATTCGTTTGGTCTGTAACTAAGACGCTTGCATGCATCTTCTACCTGTTTAATATCATGTGGATAATAAAACCTGTAGAAGGGGATGCCTAGGATGGAGTCTTTCATCGGATTGCTTCGCGGTATTCCTCAATCCAATCGATTAAGGTGTTAATGTAGGGTACTTTATCATACTTTTCAACAACTTGCATCTGTCCATCTTCTGCGACAGATAATGTAACAAGTTTGTCTACTTCTACACCAGTCATTTCATAATACATGTAGGCATACGCTGCCTCCTGCACGAAATACTTCTCTAGATACTGCTCTTTCTTCAGACTACCTGTAGTCTTGAAGTCAATTACAGCAAGCTCATTATCAAACTTAGCAATGCAATCAACACGACCAGCGATATATAAACGCTTGCTAAAAAGAGGGGCTTCAAGAACGTGAATATCAGTAATACGATTAAGAGTCTCACGAGCAGACCTAAAAAGGTAGCGGGGAAGACCCTCGCTCGCCTCAACTTTCTCCAATTCATTTTTTAGATAGTGCTCAACGATAGTATGATACTTCGTGCCTCTCCAAGAAGCAGCACGACGAATCTTTTCAGCTTCAGTATACCCTATGCGATTCTCCCAGTCAAGTATACCTTGTTTGGATTGGTGACCCACAACAGTCGTGACACTTGGCACCCAATTGTCCTCTATTTTATAGAAGCGCCCATGATTAAGAGTCCTACTCTCTAACTCATTGAGTGGAGTAGGTGTGCCAACATAATTAAACATCAAAATCCCATATTAATTTTAGAAACGAGATACTCTCGGACCAAACCAGACCTAACGATGTCCTCGATACCAAACTCTACACACTCAAAGGAGGGCATAGACTGTAGGATTTTCATGAAGTCTAACACGCCATTACGCTCATTAGATTTCACAAGGTCTGACTGTGTGTAGTCACCAGAGAAAATAATCTTAGTGTCCTCACCAACACGAGTGATGATGGAGTCAAGCTCATGGAAGTTAAGATTACTAAACTCATCTACTATCATAACACACTTGTCAAGGGTGACACCACGGATAAAGGATGTAGACCAGAAAGAAACTGTCTCCTGTGCTCTAAGATTATCATACAACGCTTCAAATGCTGCGTCGTCTGGCATCTCGAACATATATTTTACCATATTCTTATAAGGAATCTGATAAAGGTTACTCTTATCCTCATGGTCACCTGGTAGGAAACCAATCTCTCTCGTAGGGACAAGAGACCTGACCATATACACCTTCTCATAAGGTGACTCAGGATTTAATACTTCTTGTAGTGCAAGGTATAGTGAGATAAAAGTCTTACCTGTGCCTGCACAACCATGCAACACAAGGTTTTTCGCTGCAGCATATGCCTCAAATACAGTCTCCTGGTTAGGAGTTAGAGGCTCGATGACCTTGAGGTGGTCAAGATTGATTGGTTTGTTCCTCTTCATAGGTCTAACTTTCCTTTCAGGGTAGTGGGAAGCAGTGTTCTTTTTTCTTTTTACAGGCATAATCAGGTGTATCTACTCAAGTTAGCGCGAGGATGATTCTCCTGCACTCTTGACATTACTTCTTTAAATCCATCGGATTGCTTAGGGACACCATATGTAGTGCCTGCAATACCTTCCTGCCAGTCTTTATCCCAGTCAGGATTCTCATCTTTCCATTCACAGTATGCTTTCATGGACATGGAGAGTGTCTGTTTCTCTCCAGTCTTCTTATTGATTACGGGATAGGTAGGCATTTGTCATCTCTAATAATTGTTTGCTCATGTCTCGGTAACCGCTACCGACATAGATTTGACCTGCTACAACACTTACTGTTGCAACACCCCAAAAGATATAATACCATCGACTCTTCACTTGTGCTCTCACTTTCATAGCATCTAGCTCTTGATGAATGTCTTTATGACTATAACGTAGGGATTTGTCGATGAAATCTTTCATCAGTCTATGCGTAAACACGGTTGCAAGTCATCCCACTCCTCGGGACAACCACAGTCTTCCTCAGGGCACCAGTCCATTGCCTTAGCAACGATAGGAAACTGGCAGATAAAGTGTTGCTTACAAAGGTTAGCAACCTCCATGTGCTCTTTCTGTGTGCCATTAGCAGACCTCAGATTAATATAATGCAACCAAGATCTAACTGAACCTGTCATATAGATTCTGGTAGGTGTATTTAGCGGAAGCACAGCACGTGCACACTCCTTTGCGATTCCTGCTTCCAACAACTCATTGTAGAGACGTTGTGCTGCATAGAAATGCTCTTCAATCTTACCCTCAAACTTTACCTTAGTCATCGGGTCGATATCATCAATACTATTCTGTCTATTCTTACTGTCTTGTCTACGAAGGTCAGGGATAGGAATGTCTCCAAGCATACCTGCATCAGCATAGCGTTGGGAGAACTCTTGATATGTGAAGCTACGGTGCCTCAAAATTTGAGCTCCGATTGCTCTACTGGTATTGATTTCCAGTGTCATGAATGCTTGCTCAAACACAGACCAGTGTCCATGTTGAATGCAATACTTCAACAGTCCTTCGACCTTAGGATTTTCTTGATTGTTCGGGTTGGAGACTCGGGCAACATAACCCATAGTCTTCTCAGCGTCAGGTGTTACACTGACGAGACATACTTTAGTCATCGTGTTTGAATAAGAGTCGCGCAATAACATAGAGACCTAGAGCGGTCCAGTATCCAATGGTTGCAACACCGATTGCAGGCAGTGTAGCATTCCATACCCACATAAGAATGAGTGGTGTAAGTGTCAGTCTTACAATAGTACCAACAACCATGCCACCCATGGCAATGTTAGCAACCTTCTCCGCTTCTTCTTTAGAAATTTTGTCGGCATCGGCACTCTCCTGCTCTGCCTTCTTACGTGGGTCAAAGAAAACTTCATCGCTTATCATTTTTTTCCTTTCGGTTTCTTTTCCGCTTCTGGTTGCCATTGTTTTGGATTAATTCTACCTTCGGTTTGAGTCCAACCGATAAAGTCTTTACCGTATGAATCATAGTAGTAGTCAAACAAGTCTACTTGCTTATTGCAAATAGTAATGTCAAATTTGACCTCACCATTCTCCTTATACTCCACCATGTATGCAGTATAAGGTAACGTTCTGTCTTGTGCAGCCTCAGGACTGCATCCTTTACTAAGGATTTTCACTTTCATTTACCTCTTGTGCCCCATTCAATAGTCGGAAATGCTTCTTTGACTACTGCGTGGGTAATGCGGTACTTCTTATGAAGTGTTTTATTCATTGCCTTAACGACAACATCCGCTTCTTCTTTATGCAATCCTTCAAGCAGGGCAATAAACATACTTTCAATCTTCATCGTAGGAAGATTGTCAGCACCACCCTTAAAATAATAGTAAAGTTTTGACCCTTCTTTTTCAAGTAGTGTATGCTCGGTGCCTTTAGGAGCATCGTTTGGTGTATAAGGTACGTCCTCACCAAGTGGGACACGTGGCACCAAACTATCATCGAAGTTGATGATAAACATAGACCTTAGCACTTGAGTATTATTCTCTTGGAGAATCTTAACCTTTGCTGCTTTGGTCTTAGCATTGTGTGCTTTACGAAGCACCTCGGAAATCATAAGTTTCATCTTAAAATTCAGTAATATGGTCTAGCAGGTCATTCAGTTTATTCTGAATAAAATACGGATACATTTTGCCCCTTGCTGGGGTCTGTGTAGTCTCGTATGTATTTAGTATGGATTCCTCCACCTCATCTGGAATGTAATCGAAGTCGATTAGGATGCGATTCCTCTCATAATACTCCTTAGTAGTATTATCTGTAAAGTCCTCGGGTGCAAGGTCAACCCAACGTTGCAACTTTGCTTTACCCAATGGACGCTGCCTCTTACCTGATACAAATGTGTCACCAGGTGATAGGAAGTTAGGGATACCATCTGAGCGGTCACCTTTCATGATGTGCTCAGCAACGTATGTCTTAGGGTCAACCCCATTCATGAATTTCTTTTGGATAGGATTGTATTGTGCAACAAACCTATACTTCTGCAACTGAATGAAGTCCTTATCTCCTGAAAGAATGAGGACCTTCTGTGGTGGTTGCATATTATTCTGCAGGCGAATGTTACGATGCCCTTGGTCCTTGACCAGTGTAGCAATCACATCGTCTGCCTCTGCACCATCAACTTCCACTACTTTATATGGAAGATGTTGACGCAACTCATCACGAATACGGTTAAGGAATTCAAAGATAGCATTCCAGTCAAACTTAGATTGCTGACGGTCTTTCTTACGTGTGCCCTTGTAGTAAGGAAACTCACGTCGCCGCCAGTAATGCTTGGAGTCATAACAGAGGACCAACTCACCATACTCCTTGTAGAATTTCTTGCGATACAATCGCAAAGAATTCAACACCATATGGCGAATCAAATCCTCTTCTATAACGTTGGTCTTAGTTAGTGTAACCATCAGGTTGCTAATGCAAACCTGATTCATATCAACGAGAATCATTTAGACTCACTCATCTTCATCTTCAAGTGTATCATATTCGTCGGTAATTCGCAAGTAAAGCAAGTCCCTAGGGTCGTGCCAACCTTCTTCGGTCATCATCTCTGGATGCATCACAACTGCTGCATACTCCGCTCTCTCCTTCCAAGTATCAAAAATCCCCTTGAGATTCCATGACGCGATGAAACCCAAGAGGAAAGAACCGATAGTTAGAAAGAAAGCAATGTAAAGAAAACTTAGGTCTGCCATACGTGCCTCTTAACTATGTTTATTTAGTAATCTTTTTGCGTCTACCTGGACGCCTTTCTGCATGGTATTTCCATGCTCCTTCTAGTATACCGTAAAGATACTTACGCACCTTACGTGCTTGTGGTTTTGTGATGTGACCATATGCTTCACGAAGTTGCTTGTCGCCTCCTTTAATATACTCATCCAACTCCTGCACGGTGTCGGATACTTCTGCTGCGACTGATGATTCAATGAATGCATTCACATCATTGCGGGTCCACTTACCCACCTTCAAATAGTTATACATGTTGAAGAGAAAACGACCGTTTAACATTGCCTCATCGAGTGCTCTATCAACGATCGTATACAGTTCTTCTTTTTCGTGGTCCTGTTTCATTACAGATATGTATTCTCCCGCAAGTATTTTACGGTCTCAGTGCATCCACCCATCTTATGACCAGCGATGATGACCTGAGGAAAGGTAGACCCCCTACCAAACTCTGAATAGAATTGCTCACGTGTGAAGTTTGTATCTAAAACAAACTCACTGTAACTCCATCCTTTACTCTTATAAACCTCCTTGATTTTAGTGCAGAAGGGACACCCTGCCCTTGTATAAATGGCAGTTGCTCCAGGACGTTTCATGTTAATCTCTAGGTGTGAAAGGGGGAGTTGTCTCCCCCGATATTAAAAGTATATATTAGAAACTATACTTAACACCCAGTTTACCACCAACACCGAGGTTGTCAACAGTATCATCACCATCAGTCAGGAAAGAGACTTCAGTGTAGACTCCGAGAGACTCAGTAACGCCAACACCAAGACCTGCCTTACCAGAGAAGCGAGTCTCAAGGTCAGCACCATCAGCAGAAACCAGTGCTGGTCCTCCTTGGACATAGTATGAAGCATCTTCTCCCAGTGCACCTTCGTAGCCCACGTGCACGTCTGTAGTCGTCCCAGTGTAGTCGTTTCCTGTCCATCCCGCATTTGCCTCTACGTTAACGTAGGGTCCTGCAAAGGAAGCAGATGGCACTGCTACGGCTGCAGCAGCAGCAAGAGTTGCGATTGCAGTTTTAATCATTTGGATTTTTCTCCTTTTGTTTTTTCGTTTACCTTCTGTAACAATTTGCCACAGGTGGTTATTTATACCAGTTTAGGATCCAAACGCTCATCCCTTGTGACAGTTCGCGATTGCTTGGAAATTAACTGGTCCTGTAGAGTATAGTATAGAATGTGCCCTTCTGTCAAGACATAGTATCCATCAATGGACACTCCGTCATCTGTCCACCCATAACCGACCACCCTCTCAGGGGTTTGGTCATCGAGGAGGCGATCGGTATTGAGATAATGGTTATACCTCTGGTGGAGATTCTTCATTGGCAGTTTCTTTGGGGTCTTTACTAATTATATCACGAATTGCTGACATATCTTCTTCTTTAAGAGTATGTATAGAATCTGCAACTTCCTCTTCACCCCTTGGGTCCATGATATCACCCATTGCATTCAAGTTTTCCTTGAGGTCTGCCATGTAATCACCAGGTTTCCTATCCATACCCTGCACAATGCTCATGTTTGACCGCCAATACTTCTGCATCTTCTTAAGCATTTTCTTCTTCCCCTTAGGGTCGTCCTTATACTTCTCGATGATTTTCCGTAGTGCTTTCAATTCACGACTAGACTTCTCCAGTGACCGCTCAGCAGCGGTGCTTGTCTCTCCAAATCCTGCCATTAGTTTGTGTCTGTAACAATAAGTTTAAATCTGACTCTCCGTTTCTTATCATCTGATGCGTAATACCAGATGGGAGAGTCTGTCCTGTGTGACTCCTGATAGATTGCTTCCTTAGCATATCTGTCTACGTTACCTGATTCAAAATACGCTCTTAGATTTTGCTTAGGATACTTCCAGTTAGTATCAACCTTATCAGGGTAGTATGGTGTCCCCGCTTGCTCTGTCCTATCATCTCTGAGAGGAGGCCAGTGGAAAGTAAACTCCATACCTGTTTGGTATCCTGTGCCTGCATTCAACACATCAATTACTTCAATGATTGCCTGCCAGTAGTAGTCTGATGACGACGTTGGCGACCGTGTGATGGAAGTAGATGGTAATGAATAGAAGGTGATACCTATACGGACCTTTGCTGGGTCTGTAAGCATATTATCATGCTTACCCGTAAGGTTGTCAAGTATGTAGTCATGTACAAACGTCACAGGTCCTCTGAGAGGGTTGTCGTGCCAGATGTCATCGATGGTACTATACCATAGGGTATCGATACCTCTACCAGAATCTCCTGCTGCAATATACCATGGTGTGCCACCTCTAACTGCAGTATGAGGCATCTTCTGTTTTAGTTTGTCAACCTTACTATTAGATAGTAGAGAAGGCACACCATCATAGAAGTCCATCCGAGTAACAAGATACTCTTCCAACATATGATTATAGTTACCTGTCAACTCTTCTAGTAAATCTTCATCTGCTCTAGAGAATTGATTGGACCCTCTAGGTGGATACCCTCCTAAACCATTCCTAAGGAAACCTGTATCAATATATCCATTAGAATTAGGGAAGTATGCATTGGTATTAGCAGACCCTCTAACATCATTTGGTTGTGCTTGCTCACCAGGATGGTCTGGGACGTTGTTGCTTGCAGGGTCGTCCATGTTGACAACAGACCCATTCTCCCATACCTGTGTTGCTGCATCACCATTAGGACTGTCGTCCTTATCAATATGATATGAAGCATCTTTATATGACCCTGCCTGCCAATTCTGTCTACTATTAGTAGGAGCAAATTGCATTGCCAATCCATGTATACCAACACCAGTAGTGATGGTCTGACCCTGCTGCTCATTGGTTGCAGGAGCACCAGTTGACTCGGCCACTTTGTCGTCACCGTTGAGCGTAATTAGTTGGATGTTAAAGGAAGACTCATACGCTGCCGAAGTAGCATTGTATAAGTGTACTGCGGGTGATACAGAAGAGTTAGGACCACCAGAAATAAGATCAGGTATCTCAAACGTTAACGTGTCACCAGCAGAGACAGATATCTCTCCTGTGATTGCTACTCCAATAGGAGGCCAGCGTGCTGCCTTCCATTTCTTATTGTATACCTCATTATTATTCTTCAATACTCTAACTCTAAACCTAGTGCACTCACCCAACACACCATTAGTAATACCACCACCTGACGTGAAGATAAAGGTGCCACCAGTCACAACTTCAATAGTTTGAGACTGATTCATTCTATTACTATATCCACCTGTGCACTTACCACACTCATAGTCAATAGTGTATTGCTCTGTGCCAGAGACCATGCTTCCACAATCCTGACGTTGTAATACGATATCTTTGAATCCACTCTTCATCAGTCTAGTATCACACTCAACCTGTGCATTGAGTGGTCTCATGATACGTGGTGGTGCTTCATTCTCATAGACATAGCACAAGACACCATCGTAATTATCATTTTCTGTTCTCCACTCGACGATATGGTATAACTTCATGTCATCATAGTCATCATCACCATCTACAAGGTCTTCCCAGAATTGTTTACCACTACCCTTCCACTCAGTGTAATCCTTCTCATCCTCAGGATTCCATCTGTTGTCTGAGAATAGACAGTAGTTATTCTCTGCACTCCCGACACCATTACCTCTGAAACCAGACCCATTACCACCATTATGTGATTGGAAATCTACATCATCACCACGGTCGTAGCTATTGTTTCGATTACCATCAGGCACAATAAAGAATCCCATAGTGCCACCTGCATACTCTCTAAGTCTCTTCAGAGGCACAACAATATCTTGTTGACTCTCGTTTGCCTTAGCATTCGGGACAATGATGTAACCCTTCTGAGGTCCATTGTCATCAGCAAGATAAAAACCTAAAGAGTTTTCATACCCCGCAGCACCATGCTCACAGTCAACAGTGACCCTTAAATCTTGTCGTGGGTTTTGAGGAATACGATATGAATTCTTACCCTTATACCTCTGAGGATTTTTCATAGGAATCTCAGCATCAATAGTTGCTGCATGGTCCCATGGTGGATCGTTAAACAATCTTACAAGTGCTTGAGTGGGGTCATTCTTCTTACGCTTATATCCAATAGCACCATCCTGTTTAATGAAACCATATCCCAAGACATACTGGAAGATATAATTGTGCTGATTGATATATGACCTCTCACCATTACCAGGTCCATCAGGCATGCCAGGATTAGTAGACAGCATGCTGTCAACCTTACTACTGGAATAGTAATTGAAGATGGGGACAGTCTTGCCTGCAATAGGTTCTTTCAACACATGGAATACAGGATTACCATTGTTTAATACTGCATATCCATTAGGAGACACAGGATCAGTGGTGTAGATGGTATCACCTACAGTATTACCAAAGACTTCAAAGTCTAAGTATGCTGTGTTGTTACCTAGGTTGAAGTTATGTGTCCACGTTGTGCCTGGTGATGCAGACCCAGACCAACTATCAATTCTCCACTCACTATCATAGTCATTACCATCAGGGATAGCATTCACACTAACTGTGACACTGATACCACCACTACCTGTAGTAAATGTCCCTGAGTAATTGTTACTAAAGATTTGCGCACCACCCTCGTTGAAAACATAACCTGAGATATTATTTCCGTCTGTGTCTGTAGTCTGGACAGTGCCTGCCCACATACCATTCTTATTACGGTGAGCAAATCTAACATTAATAAGTGACTGTGATGATATCAGACCATGCTCATAGACTGCTGCTCTTTCGGGGTAGCAATTCTTGATACAGATTTCATTCTTATTAGATGACCATCCTGAAGGCCAGTATGAGTCACAACTAGGTGCTGGTGGTCTCCACTGTCCTCCAATATAAGGACGCATCATACACTCAAGTGCTTCTCTTACACACTTACCCCATTCGGTCTCTGTAGGTTCATCATATCCATCACACTCATAGATTACACCTGTCTCTTTGTGCTTGTATTTGTCCTTGCCAATCTTTTTGAGAAGTCCCTTGGCGTCCAGTCTAGCAAGCTCTAAGCACTGTCCTCCATCATCGTTGATGATTGGGAAGGTCTTACCCTTTGGACCGTCTGGAGGGACGACTACGATGGGTCCTGTGAAGTCGTATGGGATAGGTATAATACCATTAATCCAATCCATGACATCACCGATGTCAATCTCAAATCCTGGAAAGTCATCTTCCTCTGTGAAGGGTAGAGGAGGGATTGTTAAATCAAGGTCGGGGTAACACCTGTTAACCAACTGTTGAATGACTTGGTTAGGTGTGGGGTCAGGTGTTAGTGGAGGTGCCTCAAATTGAGGAAGAGGATTGTCCTTATCTAAGTCATTAGGATTGTTAGGAATGATACCTGTAGGGTAACACCTATCTACTAAATTTCTAATCACATCACCTGGCATTGGGTCAGGTGTTAATGCTGGTGGTATTACCTCAGGTCTAGGATTCTCTTGGTCAAGTGCGTTAGGTTGGTTGGGGATGCCTGTATTCGGAGAGTAGCAACGACCAACTAACTCAGCAATAACTTCATTAGGAGTGGGAGGTGTGACTGCAGAACCTGCAGCACCGCCAGCACCTGCAGGTGTAGCAGGAGACAGGGGTCCAGTAGTCGCAGCAGGACGCACACTCGTCTGGTCCAATTCACTTTGAGTCAAATGAATTTGGGAAAGCGAGTAGCACCTCTGGACAATAGATCTTATGGACTCTCCTGCCATAATAAAAAATACTTTACGTTGATATTTAGGTCAAAAAAAGAGGGTCACTCTGGATTTTGCCAGAGGACCCTTGCGGCGACGATATACGTCTATTTATCAACACATATCCTTTAATAAGGCAAGTCCTTATTAAAAGTTAGAGTGCGTTGTATTAACCGATTGAAGGTGCAACAAGAGCAACAGGAGTTGTCTCTGCAGCAGCAAGGTCAAGCGGGAAGTTGTGAGCATTACGCTCGTGCATTACTTCCATGCCAAGACCTGCACGGTTAAGAACGTCTGCCCATGTAGGGATGACTTTGTTGTTTGCATCTACAACCGACTGGTTGAAGTTGAAACCGTTAAGGTTGAATGCCATCGTTGACACACCCATAGCGGTAAACCAAATGCAGACCACAGGGAATGCAGCAAGGAAGAAGTGAAGACTTCTAGAGTTGTTGAAAGATGCATACTGGAAGATAAGTCTACCAAAGTATCCATGAGCAGCAACAATGTTATAGGTCTCTTCTTCTTGTCCAAACTTATAACCATAGTTTTGCGATTCAGTCTCAGTTGTTTCTCTCACAAGTGAGGAAGTAACAAGACTACCATGCATTGCACTGAATAGTGACCCACCGAATACACCTGCTACACCGAGCATGTGGAAAGGATGCATCAAAATGTTATGCTCTGCTTGGAAAACAAACATGTAGTTAAAAGTACCTGAGATACCAAGAGGCATCGCATCAGAGAAAGAACCTTGACCGAAAGGATACACAAGGAATACTGCGAAAGCAGCAGAGACTGGAGCGGAATATGCAACACAAATCCAAGGTCTCATACCTAGACGGTAAGACAATTCCCACTGACGACCACAGTATGCTGTGATTCCGATAAGGAAGTGGAAAACTACGAGTTGAAAAGGACCACCGTTATACAACCATTCATCTAGACTTCCTGCTTCCCAGATAGGGTAGAAGTGAAGACCGATTGCATTAGATGAAGGGACAACAGCACCAGAGATGATGTTGTTACCATACATTAGAGACCCAGCAACTGGTTCTCTGATACCATCGATGTCCACAGGTGGAGCAGCGATGAATGCAATGATGAAGCATGTAGCAGCGGCAAGAAGGCATGGAATCATAAGGACTCCAAACCAACCAACATAGATTCTGTTATCTGTGCTGGTAACCCATTGGATGAAAGACTCCCAGTTGGAGGACTTCCTACCTTGGGTAAGAGTTGTACTAGACATTTGAAAAAAAGGGTTAGGTATGACTGCAGGGACAGTGTGTTAAGTATTCCTTTACCACCCTCAGGCAAAGGTATTAGAGACGTAATTTAATGACCCTAGAGGTCTCGGTTTAAGGGGTCAGTTGGATAAATATGTCGTTGTGTTAAGCAACGTATCCTATTATATATGCATTTCCTAACTTTGTCAAGACCAAACGGTCTTTTGGAGGTAGGAAGCCATGGAGGGCATGGACGATGCTAACTCCTTGACCTTCTGATACTTCAGGTACATCTCCTGCGCATCGAATTCATCGACAGCAGGAGGGTTACCGAAGTAACTATCCAGTCGCGAGTTGACATTAGTATAACCGCTTCCCGCCAAAATGTAAACTATCGGGTCCTGTCCATGCTCAATCTCTTGACCAGTGACCATTGCCTCTAGCATGACGCGATGTGCTCCTTCCATATTATACTCTACTTCATCCGTAACTGCTCGCCAGAAGGGAGTGTCACGTCGCTTACTGTAATAGTAATGTGCTTCAACAAACTCTCGCCATCCATCCATGTGCTCAGCGAGGTTGTGATTATATCTGTCACGAGCAAACTGACCAGGCAGTTTCTCTTTATTAAGGATATCCATGAGTGCTAGGATTCCATGCCCTGTATTGAATAGACTGGTGCTCTCCAAGGGTTCGATGAATCCGTATGATAGACCTATCATAACACAGTTGCCGACCCATGCTTTCTCATGTCGGCCATTTTTAAAACTGACCACGCGAATATCTTCGTGACCAAACTCCCTGACTGCTGATTCTAGGTCTTGATACTTGGAGGAGAATACATAACCTCTACTGATGTAATCCCATGTGGGTATAGTCCACTCCCATCCTGCTGAGCGTCCCTTCGCATTTGTATAGGGGACCATCTCTGCCTCTCTGAAGACTGAATAATTATCCTTCTTTAGTATGGCGGTATCCGTGAGGATAGTATCGAAGGGCGTCCAAGTAGTCCTGCCTTTTCCGAGGACCGCTTGCTGCCCAGTACAGTCGATATAGATATCAGCAAAAATCTCTTGTCCCCTGTTGATAAAGTTTCCTCCTTCCACCACGACACATGTGATGTCTCGTCCTTTATAACGTACGGACTTAACATTATTATCAACCACTTTAATATGGCGGCAATAAGTTTCCTCCAGATATTTTGAAAATGCTTCACCATCGATGTGGAAACTCCTGTCTTTGTTTAGGTCATAAGGTTCTAATAGACGATTGTTAAGAGGAAGTTTTCCTTCCTCTGCTACTGCAACAAACGGCATAAAAACCTCCGCAAAGGGAGGCATGTGTGTGCAATATGTTTTACCAATCATCCATTGATGATACAATACATCGGCATGTAATGTCTGTCCGTTAGGGTAGTGAAAAACTTCATCTAAACCAGAGAAGTCTTCAAACCTAGAGGAAGATTTATACGTTGCCTTTGCTTCTTTAAGAAAAGTAATGTCATCAATACCCATGTAGTGTAGGTATTGATTGATGTGTGGTGTGGTTGACTCACCCACTCCTATTGGATTACCACCTTTGATGATAGTAATGTCCCAACTAGGAAAGGTTTTACAAAAAGCAGCAGCAGTCATCCATGCTGACGTGCCGCCACCTGCAATCACAATCTTCATAATTAATCCTTCTTAATCACTTTTTTCATTAGTTGTATGTATTGTATTTCTTCCTTGGTAAACCAAGTCGGATGTTTCTTCGCTGCTTTAAGTGACTTCTTGATTATTTTCTTTGTTGTTGGGGGGTTTTTCATTTAGCGTTTGCCAGTTGGAAAATTCTTTTAAGACTTTTGCTGAAACCATTTGAATAACATCCCCATCATGCTTTTTCAAACGGTCTTCCATCATGTCATCCTCCGTTGGCAACTCTCCTTGGAAGAGTCCGTTGGATACAAAATAGTTACAAAACTCGTATGCTTCTCTATTTATATCAATTTTGTGTTTGATTAAACACATAAGAGCAAGCTGCCTCTCATGCATCTTACCATCATCATACCGCCAGTCTTCAATCATAGCTTCACCCAGTGAGGTTTCATGTCTTCCTTTACCGACTCAGTATAACCACGCTCATCCATGATGTCAAATGCTATCGTGATTCTTTCTTCGTCATCCTTCACTCTGTCGGTGCCATGCTTCAACCATGTAGGGAAGAGAGTCATCTTACCTGCCTTATTATCTGAGGACCATGGCTCTACAGCATAAGGATTGTAGTAGTGTGTCTGTGTATCAGTTACTTGCACACATACATGCCCACTCAAATAAGAATGGGGACTGAATCCATGACAGTGGATAGCAATCTTTGCTCCCTTTCTCATCACGTTTGCCCAACACTGGACAAAGATAGGACCAGTCATGCTTAGACCGATGTGCTCAATGAATCCATCGTGAAACTTTCTAATGTCCTCACGCAATGGACCTGCATTTTCAAACTCAAGAAGATTATATTTGTTAGAGCGAGCAGTTAAACTATTTTTACCGAGACCTGTGCCCCAGTCATGCTCATACTCAAACTCATCGATGATTTCATTTTCACGTTTGAGGATTTCATTCTTAAGGGGTGTGTAATCTCCTTTGGAATCCTCTTCGGCAATAAGATACTCCCAATGCGGTGCAAAGGGAGTAAACATCTCACAACCAAATTTATAAATCTTCATTCTGCTCAGCGACTCTCATATTCTTAGGATTTTTGAAGGCATCCGATGCCATCTCGCACAGTCGATATAAAAAGTTTGCTTTTGTTTCTGTTAGGTTTGAATACTTATGAAGTCTAACCCAACGGTCTTTAATTTCAATCTCGATGGCAAACTTTTTCATCTGCTCAACCGTAACTCATCTTGTTTATATAGTCGTTTGCATACACTTCCCGATTACCTTTGATACCCCATCCCAACCAGTAGTATGCAGGCACCATGTATTGAGAGACACTCTTCCCTCTACCTTGAAATTCGGGAAGGTATTTCTGAAAGATATGTTCGTTAACCATATAACGGAGTTGGCAATCAAATGTGGAAGGGTCACACGAATACTTCTCGGCAAAGTTGCCAAGGTTATTGTAGCGACCTACTGAGGTCCACTGAATGAGGCCATACCCACCCCTATGACAATCGTCATAGCGAACTCGAGCACCTCCCTCACATATATCGGCAATAAAATTAGACTCCTGTCTAATGTTGCCAAGAATTGTAGCAAGAGCATTTTTGTCTGTGATATTTGCTTTCTCTTGCAGGTATGCAAGAGTCTTTTGTTCATTCTCAGAGCAGTCTTCACAAACCCATTTCATTTGATAGGGTTCGACTGCTATTGGTTTTACTGTGTTGTCAACTGCTACTGGTGGAGCAACGAGGAATGATGCTGCGAGGAGAGTAGAAATCATAGTAAACAATCGAAGATTAAAAATGAGGGACGGCATTATTATGCTCCGTAGTCCCTCATATGTAGTTTAGAATAGTCCGAAAAACATATGACCAGTCAAGAGGTCACTGATTGCTGCGGCGATGAGAGCAAGCATTGCTACTCTACCATTCCATGTTTCTGCAATCTGCTTTTCAGGTTCGATTGCGATAGCCTTTGCTTGTGCTTTCATTAAAAGATACCTGGAATGATTTGTCCAGTAGTAACGTATGCGCCAACTGCCGCTACGAAACCGAGCATTGCTGCCCATCCATTAAATCTTTCTGCTTCTGGTGTCATTGGAAAACTCCTAATAGGTAATGTGGTTTGGTCTTCAGATGCCGAAGGCACCGAAAAAGAAGATGCTTCCTGTAGAAACATATGAAATAACTGCTGCGAGTAGTCCAAGCATTGCCAAGCGACCGTTAAGCAATTCTGCTTTCTCGTTATGTGTCACTGAAACGTCCATTACTTGCATGGGTGGTTCTTTGGCAAACATGTTAATGTGTCCGCGCTCGTTAGTAGTTACTGTCATGAGTCCTTTGTTAAGAAACGTTACATTATTATATATGAAGTTTTGTAACTTGTCAACTCGTGAATGTGACAGTTCCGTCACTGTCCCCCGTGTTAATGCTGATGTCACCGAAGGAGATAGCGTCAGAACCCTCCCAGATACGGTCTGTTGGACCAGCAGCGAAGGGTCCATCACCTACACTGAATGTGTTGGAATCAACACCATCGGAGAGGAAGATAGGTCCTGTTGCCAAGTCCGATGTATGAGGAGGAAGGTCCTTAGTGATGCGTTTCATCCCTTGGTAGTGCCTCCACACTTCTCCGAGAGTATTCTCGTCGATAATATCTGAGTCAAGTGCATCCTTAAATGCATCTTTGAGAGCGTCAGTTGCTCTCTGAAACTTGTTGTGCATGATAGTTACGTGTAGTATCTTTGGTATAGCAGGGCACTCCTGCAGGGTCTAACCATTTAGTGTATTCAAAGTCTTCGAGTGCATAATCTAGTTGCATGGCATTATCCAGAAGATACATGTCCTTGTAACGATTGGTATACTCATCGCATTTTTGAATACGATAGTCGGGGGTACCATTGTCTAGGGTACCTGCTTCAATGTAGCGATACGGATATCGCTCCAGAATAACGATGGGTTTCATGTGGGGTTGTCCTAACCTTGGCATTATAGCACCTCATACGAAAGAAAACCAGCCCGTAATGATAACTTTTTCTGATGTGTTGGAAACACGACCTCGATGGTGGTGTGTCCAGTCGGCGGGCCATATTACTGTATACCCACGTTTAGCAGGTACATATTTGTCCTGATGAAACCACTCCGTGCCGCCATCAGGCACGTCGTTAAGGTAAGTCATGAAGACAAGATGTCTATAGACATTACCAGGTAGAGAGTTTGCCCTCTCTGTATGCCACTGCTTGAATCCACCGCCAGGTGGATACCATTGCATTGACATGGGTTCCACGATAAGAAATCGAGAGAGTTCCGAGAATGGAAATCTCTCTGTATATTTATTCAAGACACCCTGCAGAGCATGGGTGTAATCTTGAATAGGTTTAATCGCTAGTGAGACAGGGATATGTAAATCAACAGACTCTTTAAAGTCTTTGTCAACGTAAGTATCCCCATCGTTAAACACCATACCATCGTGGAATGCTATGATGTCTTGCTTGTGCCAGAAATGATACAGTCCTTCCACAATGGAATCATCAATATAGTCGCCCCAGATAAAATCTGAATGCCTATCACATATTCTTCCTTTGTATGAGGTTATTTCTGCAGGTATTTCTGACATAGGGTCTTGTATCCACCAGTTTAAGTTTATTAGGTCGCTTCCATGACCCCATCCGCAATCATGTTATCAATCAGAATCGTGTAGTCTTCCTCTACATCTAGTCCCCAGAAGTGGACGTGACGTGCACTCTTGTCACTGTAGAAACGACAGAGTGCTTGGAAGAGAGCGGGATACTCAGTGTCAAGGGCAATGTTACCATCGACAGCATCCTTCAAAATTTGCAGACTACCTGCAAAACGATCTCCAACAGTCATGAGATTCTCCTATTCGATTGTACCAGGGCATGACGCCCAGCGACTCGCGAAGGATTCGAACCTTCGACCGACTGCTTAGAAGGCAGTTGCTCTATCCAACTGAGCTAGCGAGTCGAGTGCTTAACAATCGTCTCGGTATCTCGGGATTACAATACGAGGGTCACCACCATCTTCCCACAATGTGTGCTTGACATAATCGACTTTGCCTCGCAAGTTAAATGAAAGTATTGTGCGTGGTATGTCTGAGTCATTTTTTAGTGCCTCATGTGGTAGGTTTGCTGGAAAAATAACGAGGTCACCCTCCTGCACAGGGGGATGATAATCCTCAAGGTTTCCATTCCAAGGATTCTTGAATGGAGAATAGAATCTTGTCGATGCATGGACTGTATGATTGAAGTCAACGTAAAGTATTGCACTCCAACCAGATGCACCGTGGTTGTGGACTCCATGTGACATTCCTTTCTTTGCAGTTTGAAACCACATGTCGGTGAATTCACATCGGGTACGACCCGTGAAGTCTGCTAGGTATGGTTCGAGAATATCAATGACAGTCTCACCATAGGGAGGTAGGCAATGCTTAAACTGCTCATCAAAGAAATCTGTATAGACTTCTCCATTAGAGTTTAACATCTCCTGTGTCAGGTCAGGAAGTGCTTCCACGATACGTCTCTTCGCATTTCTCCAGTCCCCAATCACATAATGGATTAGTGGGACATGAAACATATGCACGACATTCGCTTCACTCATTGCATCTCCTGTAGTTCTCGAATGCGGTCAGCAACTGCCTCGGCATCCTCAATCTCTCCTGCCTCACAGAGTGAGTGGAGTTGGTCTATTAGAATTTCCACAGATGCTCCCAAAAAATCAACTGACTCTCGGTCCATGAATCCTCTCCCGACGACTCTTGCATTATATATGGTCTGACCCCCTACCGTCAACCCCGAAGTGTTGGATAAACCATTCGGCGTCCACTACAACAAGTGGTTTCTTCCGATTCTTCTTCATGAAGAGTGCGGGTTGGTGGTCACCAGCGTTGGCACAGCACTGCTCATATGCTTCCCAGACATTAAGTCTCTCCACATTCTTACACTCAATGCTAAAGGGGAATTTCTTTCTAGCATCACGTGCCATGATGAGGTCTTCACCACCTGCACCCATGGACCTTGATTCAATGTCCTCAGGGTGAACATCGCGATGCTCAATGAGCATATCTCTTACCCACTTCTGAAAGTTTCTTCCCTTTGCCTTCGCTGATTGTGGTTTCATCTTCCGAATCTTTTATCCATCTTAAGTTTTAGATAATACATCCCAAGAATCCATAGAGAAAAAATAAATCCTTCTCCGTATGACATGGAATTCCATGCGTCTGTTGCTCCTGCGAGCATTGCGAGGGTGTCTGGCATTGCCAATACTTCTGTCATAATTAATCTGCGTAACCATCATCGTCGTCACTATATCTATAACCCAATCTTTCGGACTGACTGGGAGGAAACCAAGGTTGCTCAGGCATCGGTTTACGCTCAAGGTCTTGAGCACGTGATTGATATGCATCTACGTCTTCTTTGATGGCATCCTCTAAAGACTGTGCAAGTAACTTAAGGTTGTGAGCAATAAGTTTTACTTTTTGGTAATTCATATTGGATATAAAAAAAGAGACCACGTGGGTCTCTAGTATTATAACATCTATTTTTTGGTTTGTCTAGGGTTAGATAGGGACCAGTTAGTGATGTTGAATGCATCTAATGTAACCCACTTAGCATAGTGGACTCCACGATAACAGAGGAAGGCAAAGACCTTCTCAGGATTATGCTTATCAGCATCATACTCTGGTATATCTGAAGTCCCCCAACTAAAGTGGACTTTCAGCATGTCAACTCTCCCAGCGATGAAGGAGAAGTACTTCTCCGTAGATTGCTGCGATGAATAAAATCATACCGCAGGCGATTCCACCTGTGATTAGAATAGCATTCATATCACACCTCTACTGTCTTCGCATAAGACTTGCCGCGATAGGAAAACTCAACTTCCTTCCTCTCGGTAGGGAGTGATTCCTTAGGATTGTATACAACCCCACGGTAAGTGGTGTGATGGATTTGTGCATCATGAAGACGATTAGCCTTGTTAATCTTCTCTCTGATGATGTTCAATGTGTTTTGCATTTGTTTACTCCTAAAGTAATGGGACTGTTACACCTTTAACTCTTTCGAGTGATCCGTGTTTCCGTTCCTTTAGTCGTTTGCGTCCCATGGACAGTCTGGAGTTGCCTCCTGCACTGTTTCAACAAGTTCTTTTTGAATCAACTTGTCCATCTCGTTGTTGGATTTAATCCTAGAGATGATACCCTCTGCATGCGCACAGGTCAAAGTCGAATACAATAACAACTCAAACATGGGATGAACGGCTCCGTTCCGCGACTTACTTGCGTCACATTACATTTCTGTAACATGATGAACGTATAGTCATGATAACATGACATTTTTATTTAGTCAACCACAAGTGTCCAGGATTAACTATTTTTTCTTTTCCTCTTCCGAATCTCCTTCCAGTGTCGGGTCGGATAGGGTGTCGGGTTGGGCTGACGTATTAAATCCCTCTTCAGTTTCCTTAAAAACTTCAAGTGGTCCCTGATACCACTGGTCTGGTGCAGGCCAGGAATATCGTAGGGAGATGTCGTCGAGTCCTTCGACTTCTGATGGTTTTGATTCCATGATTGGTTTTCGTTTGGCTTCTTCTTCTTCATCCCATTGTTTGACAAGATTTTCTGCTTGCTTGTCAACTGAAGCCATCTCTCTTTGGAGTTTATAGTCCAACCACCATTTTGCATACCATGGTAGTAGGAAGTTGAGAGTAATCCAACGGACTGCTCCCCTCTGTTTCTTCCCCCAATCTTCTAATTTCTGAACTTCGGATGGTGTCCCACCCCAATTCACCTCAAATTCAAAGTGAAAATCCCGCGAAGGTGTTTGCTTCGACATCTTGTTTGATTCCCCCCACAATATAAGACTCAATCTCAGTTTCCTGAGGAGCATTCTGTTGCCCTTTGCTATTTAGCCAGTGGTTTGTCCAAGGCAGAGGGTTGTTTCTTGCGGGGATATCATACATGGGTGTGAGACCGATGGCTTTCATTCTACGGTTAGCAGTCCACTCGACATACTGGGATAGGAGTCTCTCGTTTAGACCAATCATACTGCCTTGTGAGAAGAGATAGTTTGCCCATTCCTTTTCTTCTGCTACTGCTGCAGCAAACATTTGACGGACATTTTCTTTCTCTTCGTCTGCAATCTTTTGCATCTCGGGGTCGTCCCCATCTGCCCACTTCTTAAGAATTTTCTGGGTGATATTGAGATGCTGTGATTCGTCTCTTGCAATGAGAGAGATAATCTTTGCTGACCCTTCCATTAGTTTCAACTCTCCAAAGGCGAAACTACATGCGAAGGATACATAAAATCTGATTCCCTCTAGGATGTTTACATTAGCAACTGCTAGGTAGAGTCTGCGCTTTACATCATTGATTGTCCAACGTGAAGTAGGAGAATCTTTCCAGTCCTCTTTCCATAGGTTGCTGTTTGCCCACTCAGTTGCTACATCGATGAAGTCATTATATGCTTTGCATACTGACTTTGCCCTTGCGAGAATTTTGTCATCGTCTAGGACAGTATCGAATACTTCACTGGGGTCAGCGTAAACATTCTTAATAATATGTGTGTATGAGCGTGAATGAATTTGCTCCATGAAATTCCATACACCAATGCATCCTTCCAACTCAGGAAGGCTACAGTAAGGTGCGAATGCCATGCCAGGTCCACGACCTTGTACAGAGTCGAGGAGAATTTGATACTTGAGATTAGAAGTATAGATGTGCTTCTGTTGCTCGTTGAGTAGTTTGTAGTCGGCACGGTCCTTCTGTAGAGAAACCTCTTCAGGTCTCCAGAAGAATCCGAGTTGTGATTGTGTCAGTCTATCGAAGTCGGGATACTTGTATTCATCATATCTCTGCATCCCTAGGGGTGCTCCGAAAAACATTGGTTGTTTTTTGGTGTCAGTTTTCTTGTCGTTGAATACTGTCAATCCCATCTTGGTTTGTCCCGTAGTTTGCAACATAGTTTAAAAATGAATTTATCCTTGGTTGGATATCAAGAGATAGACAGCACTCCATCCATGACTCGAAGTCATCTTGAAGTGCTTTACTGAGTGTTACTGTTACGTCCTTAGACTTTGCAACCGTCACACTCTTCCTCCGATTCTACACCACTCAGGATGTCATTGATGAGTGCCTCAGTTGCTGCTGCATTTGATTCTTCATCGACATCTTTCTTATTGTCGTATGTATTTTGATAGTAGGATGTTTTCCATCCGTATTTGTATGTTGTTAACCAGTCATTTGCCATGACAGAGACTGGCACTTCGTTATTAGTATAGTTTTCTGGATTATAGGACCAGTTACCAGAGATTGCTTGGTCGAAAAACTTCTGCATCACTGCAACAATTTTAATGTAACCTTCGTTACTCTTCATCTCCCAGAGGAGAGTGTAGTTATTCTTCAGTGAATTGTATTGAGGAACAATCTGCTTAAGAGGTCCTTTCTTGGATTTTTTAATGGACAAGTAGTCTCTAGGTGGCTCGATTCCATTGGTTGCGTTTGACACAACGGAGCTGCTCTCTGAAGGCATTTGTGCGGACAATGTGCTGTGCCTGAGTCCATGCTCTTCGATATCTGTCCGTAAAGAATCCCAATCATAATGGAGTGGCTCGCTAGTGATTGTATCTACTTCCTTCTTATATGTATCGATAGGTAGAATTCCATCAATGTATTTTGTGCGATGGAAAGCTTCACATGCTCCCTTCTCTTTAGCAATCTGATTTGATGCCTTGAGTAGGTTGTATTGGAATGCTTCAGTCAGTCTATGAGTCAAGTCCCATGCATTCTGGTCATCGTAATGCTCACCATTCTTAGCAAGGAAATGTGCTAGTCCGATGAATCCAATACCTAGTGAGCGACGAGCAAGTGTGCTCCTACGTGCTGCTGCAACAGGATACTCTTGGTAGTCAATCAACTCTTCCAATGCTCTCACTGTCAGGTCACATAGATTCTCCATCTCATCGATACGAGTAATCTTACCTACGTTGATAGCAGACAGAATGCACAGTGCAATCTCACCTGCATCATCATCGATGTGATTGATAGGGTCAGTGGGTAGAGTAATTTCTTGACAGAGGTTAGACATATTCACCTTGTCCTTGAAGGACGAGTGTGAATTGCAGTGGTCGATATTCATCAAGTAAATACGACCAGTCTCTGCTCTCTCCTTGAGCATGTCAAGGATTAAATCCTGAGCACCGACTGTTGACCTTGGGACGGATTCATCTGATTCATAAGCGATATACATATCGTCAAACTCATCAGTCCCGAAAGCATCATAAAGACCAGGGACATCATGAGGAGAGAAAAGTGAAATCTCTCTGTTTTGGATGAAACGCTCATAGAATAGTTTTGAAATTTGGATTGAGTAATCAAGTTTTCGTACACGATTGTCCTCCGTTCCTTTGTTGTTTTTAAGTACAATAATATCTTCTATTTCCTGATGCCAGATAGGAAAGTGGACAGTCGCTGACCCACCTCGGAT
>CENG01107433.1_pt1 | contig 42044 bp, 34 predicted proteins | sample 530131 | NCBI WGS metagenome assembly CENG01 (sample SAMEA2591057, study PRJEB7988) | marine metagenome | biome: marine biome (ENVO:00000447); feature: surface water (ENVO:00002042) layer; material: saline water (ENVO:00002010), including plankton (ENVO:xxxxxxxx) | depth 5 m
ACTCTGACTTCTGTGTTGAGTTGTATCAGCGTGGATATTCTTGGATGACAATCACATCCAAGACCGGTGCGATCATTGACGGACAGAAAGTCAATCGTGAGCAGTTCTTCGAAACGCTGAACGCTTGGGGCAAAGATCCTGACAAAAAGTTTGTAGTTATTCACCACTCTATTTTGTCTGAAGGTATCAATGTTTCAGGTTTGGAGGCTGTCATCTTTATGCGGAACATGGATTATATCTCGATTAGTCAATCTATTGGTCGTGTGATTCGTTTGGGTAGCACAGAGAAGACTTTCGGTCTTGTTTGTATTCCTGTCGCGGATAAAGTGGGCATCAGCACTGCCCGCAAAGTTCAGGCAGTTGTTGATGTTGTGTTCAACCAGGGACAACCTGCCATCAGTGAGGTCCGCAAATGAGTCAGCAACCAACAAACAGCAGCATACTTGACCCTCAATGTGGACCTCTGGGGTTCATTGTTGGGGACTGGGATGACATAAATGGATTTTATGCTGCTGTCCCGTGCGGCAATGGTCTGATGGTCATCCACCAGGGGAAACAATTAAAAAAATGCAGAAACTCAACTAGCGCCCACAATTTTATCGAAAAGCATAGAAAGAAAAGATCAGTTGCTCGTCTGCCTGTGTGACAGATAATAAGTGTCACACCTCTCTCGCCATGGGTTGGTGATTCTGATATGATTAGTCTATCGACACAAATGGAAATGACTCTCACTGCAATCGCTGAACGTTATGAGTCTGACGTGGATCAACTGCCGCAGACTCACACCGAACTGGGTGGTGGTGCTGCTCGTGCTGCTTCTGGTTTGGTTTATGAGAACCTGATTGAGCGTACCTGTGAAGAATTGGATATGGATGCTCGCAAGAATGATTACAAACGCACTGAAGAGGTTAATGGTACTTGCCTGAAAAATCTTCAGGTTGATAAGCACATCTATCGTAACAATGTGATGGTGAAAGCAGTAGAATCCAAGTGCTATTTGGATGCTTGCTATCTCAAACGTGCAGTGATGGACTTCATCGAACTGGAGCAATCTCCTGAAGTTCCTGACAATGTAGAGTATGCAATCTTTGCAGGACAAAATGCTTGTGGCAAGGATGCTTTTGCTTACTATCAAGCATTTTTCACAAAGATGACTGGTAAGGAAGTAAAGATCTTTTTTGTGAATCCTTCCCGCAAGCGTTCATCTTCCCGCTCTATCTACAATGAGCAGTATCGTGAAGACTTCAAACTTGACAGTGTGGTGTATAATGAGTTTGTGGAATGGTTGAACAAGTGATGCTGTATAACGATGATATGTTCAATGTTCTGGGCAATCTTGAACCCCAGAGCATTGATCTCTTGCTGACAGATTTTCCCTACGGTACACTCAACAAGTCCCGTAATCAATGGGATCGTATTATTGACTATGAAAAGTTCTGGGAGATTGTTGATGTAATCTGCAAACCAAATTGTGCCATTATCTCTACTGCTGCACAACCATTTACGTCTGTCTTGGTTTCCACTAACTATCGGGACTTCAAGTATTGTTTGGTGTGGGAAAAGAGTAAGGCAACTGGTTATCTTAATGCTAAAAAGCAACCAATGAGAGCACACGAAGACATCGTGGTTTTCTATAAGAAACAACCAACATACAATCCCCAGATGACAACAGGCAAACCATATGATAAGGGCAAAGCAGTAAGAGATGCGGAACAATATGGGAAGCAAACTAAAGCTGTTCATGTGAAGAATGAGGAGGGAACACGTTACCCACGCAGCGTAATTTATTTCAAGACAGCAGAAGATGAGGGCAAACATCATCCTACACAAAAACCGATTGATTTGTATCGTTGGTTGATAAGAACTTATTCTAATGAGGGCGACACTGTGCTGGACCCGTGTATGGGTGCGGGTACAACTGGAATCGCAGCAAAAATAGAAAATAGAAACTTTGTTGGAATTGAGCGTGAATTAGATTACTTTAACTCTGCATCAGAAAGAATAAACAATGCATGTATGCCAGTTGACGAACAGGACACAACCGCTTGCAATCCGCTGATCGATGCGCTATCTTAAGAATATGAAAAACACACACCTCCAACACCCCGAAGATTCCATCCTTACTGGTGATCTTTCTGCACTTGATTGGTTTCTTGCTGATAGTCATTTATCAGTAAAGATTGATGGTGCTCCCGCTATTGTTTATGGTACAAACCCTGCTAATGGAAAGTTCTTCGTCGGCACCAAAAGTGTCTTCAACAAAGTCAAAATCAAAATTAACCAAACGCATGAAGAAATTGAGCAAAATCACACTGGGGCAGTTGCTAAAATTCTGCATCATTCTCTTGATTGCCTCATTCCTACCACCGATATTATACAATGTGATTTTATTGGGTTTGGTGGTGATGATACTTTCACACCTAATACGCTGACCTATGTGTTCGACGACATTATCCATCAGGATATTATCGTAGCACCTCATACAATCTACACAACAGACACAAATGATCTGCGTGATGCTGTTGCTCACCCGTTGGTAGATTACGACTTCACTGATACTGACCGCTGTAAGTATGTGCGTCCTCGTGCATGGCAACTCGATGAAGATTTCGATGAGATTGTAGCTTTTGCCCGTCAAATGTCCACCATGTGTGAGTTCATCGACGCGAAGCAATCACGTCAGATTCAGCAACAACTTAACAGCATCATTCGTGCTGGGTTGGATATTGACGACATCACGTTAGAAGCACTGGCATTTGCGAATCAAGTCGATCTAAGTTTGCTGCGTCTGTGGTCATTAGTCAAGTCAATCAAGGACGATATGTTGTTCTTGATGCGTAACAATGGACCCAAAGCGTTCATCGGTCGCAAGCAATGTGGCGGTGAAGGTTATGTTCGCACCAATGAATATGGCATGTTTAAGTTAGTCAATCGCTCCTCATTCTCTCACGCAAACTTCAACAATACCCGGTTTGCCTGTGCCAGTTGATCAAAGTGTCCACTACCCCTTGCGCTTTGCCGCTTGGGGTGCCATACTATAGGAGTAGTCAAGGGAGTCCCCCTCACATGCGTTGCACCAAAGCACAGGTTGTTCAACAGTTCCGCTACAACTGGCAGGTTTATGTCAAACAGAACCCCAATCGTCGTGGTGATGTGATTGCCAAGCGTGAATCATGGAACAACTTTGTTGATAGATTGAATGAAGAAGGTTATGTTACTGACAACCAAGCATACAACTGGACAAACCCTTTTTGATGTCCAACCTTTACATTCACCCATCACACATTTCAAACATCATGACATTTTGTGCTCCTCATCTCAAAGCAGAGTATCTCACTGAGTGCCTACTTGAAGTTGTCAACAACCGTTGGAAGGTTGATGCTATTGAGTCCGGTCGCAGATTCTATCACAAATTGACCTATAAGGTTGGCAGAAAGTATATTAAAGTGATGGACAGCAATGTATATGCTGATGAGATTCAATCCAACGGTGTGTTCATGTTCGTCGATAAAGAGACCGGTGCATGTTACAAACCTGCATCATGGGCAGCACCTGCTAAGGGTATTCGTTTCTATATTGAATCACTTGCAGATAATCCTGAAATTGTTGATCCTTACGGTTCCTTCCTTTACATCCGATGAAAGACATTTTTTCCGATTCACTACGTCAACTTCGTAATCTTTCCATCTACAAATCCATGAAAGATGACCTGAAACGTTCGATCCTTGAGTTACAACTTAGACGTTCTAATCTAGTGGAGGAACTCAAGGAAATTGACCTTCAAATACAATTCCTTACAGAACAACTGGAGAAAGACAATGATCTTTAAGGGCACTAATCCATCCCCCGTTTATGTTAGCCACGGACACGACAACTATAGCGTATCGGTCTATAGTTCGACGAAATTTGATACTCAAGGAGTGATTGAGCATCACTATAAGACATTCAGAACAAAGTATCGGAGTTATTTTGCAGCAGAAGATGCTGGGTGGAATTATATTAACTCACGACAATCATGGCAAGCATGGAGAGGAACAATCAAAGCATACGAGAACGCAGCAGTGTGCCAGTGAACGAACTGTCCACTACCCCTTGCGTTCCGGTCTGATCCGTGCCATATTAGAAGAGTCAAAGGAACGCCTCTCTCCCCATGCAACTCACCTCCAAAGACGGCAATATGGTTGTTGACTTCTACCCCGTCAAGTTTGCTGACGGAACTATTCACAACCGTCTCATCCTCAAAGTTGTTACTTTCGTCGGTGCAACTCAATCCAAGCGTTACATCAACAAAAAAGATTTTCAGTATGAGATTGATTCTCGCGTTGAGGGTTATGGTTATCAAATCACCGATGATTCCATGATTCCTCAACTGTTGAATTCTGCCATGGCAATGGCATGTTGATTTATGTCACTTATCAAAAATTACCTTCACGCTAACATGAACACCTACGACGAAATCCTCAAAGTTTGGAACAACGAAGCAACTGATGATTTTGCTATCTTCAGTGACTTCTATTACCAGATGTTCGGTGAGGATTTTGTTATTCCCTACACCACTGATTCAACTACTTCTGCATTTTTCCCCTACTACTGATGAAAAACTTTCGTGTTCGGGTTGAAACTTATGATGGTTGTGTTACCATCTGGCATGAGAAATCAAAGGCAAAAACTGCTGATAAATTGATTCTCAATCGTGTCTACAATCAACTTTGTGGACTGAACATTAAAGAAATCGAAGTTACTCTTTCTGTCTGAATCATGAACTACACTCTCAAGCAACTTCAAGACCGTGTTAACAAACTGATCAAAGATCAGGGCGAAGATGCACCCTGTGCTGCATGGATTTACACTGCGGACGATTGTGCAATCATTGATGAATCGGGTGATCACGATTATGTCTGCGACAAATATCCTGAAATCACTGATCGAATCTTCAATGATGTAGGGAACGTTGATTACATTTATCAGGTGATTCAAGAGTGCGTAGATGAAGCTACGGAGGAACATTACATGCAAATTCAACAAGAATTGGAGACTGTGTGACGGTCTGCAAGGTGTCCACTATCGCTTGAAACCGACCCGTTTTCCTGTATTCTATAAGAGTCAAAGGAACACACCTCACAAATGCTCAACTCTCAAGCAACTTCCGCCGCTGTTTACAAACAACTGTTTACAGGTGCTGAGTGGGATGCAATCGCTTTCGCTATGAAAGATTATGGTGATTTTCATGGTGGAATGGATGAAACAATCGCCAACAATGTTCAAGCAAAGATTTCCAAAATCTTTGAACTGACTAAAAACAACTGATTCCACATTCTTCTCGATTCCTGATGAACTACACACTCAAAGATCATCTGCAACGAGTCAACGAACTGATTGAAAAGCATGGTGAAGATGCACATTGTGCGGCATGGGTTTTCACTGCTGAAAATTGCATTGTTTATTATGAAGATACAGAGGAGTATCATTTTGTGGCAGAAGGTAATTCAGAGCTATCAGAAAGAATTCTTAGTAATGTTGTCGATGACGATCACATCTTTCAGGAGATTCAGGCACTCGTAGATGAGGTTACAGAGGAGCAATATATGCTCTATCAGCAAGAACTAACGGAGGTCTAAAATGTTATTTGTTTCAGGTAAATCAAGGTTCTCTGATTTGACTTCGAGAGTCTACGAGTTTTTTACTGCGATATACGAGATTCGCAGCGACGTAGAAATTTACAGTACAAATCTGCGAGATGACAACGCCCTTGGATTTACAGAGGTGAATGGTGATGAGCAATTTGTTCAGGTACATCATAGTCTGACATATGAGGAGCATGTGAAAACAATTCTCCACGAACTTGTCCATGTTGTTCAGAATGAGAATGGTATGATTGACGAGGATGAGAGAGAATCACAAGCATACAATTTGGAGGAGGTTCTTTATAAGAAGTGGTGTGCCAGTCAGAGAAGTGTCACAACCCCCCTTGCAATCTAAGGTCAGATCTGCCATATTAGGTACATGGGAGGAAAGGACAGCAACCGACCTCCACTCCAATTCACTTCACTCAACTTTGAACATGCGTAAGATCGAATCACAAATGATTGCCGCAATCAAGTCTGAAACTGACTGGAAGTCTGGCAACACAAAGGTTGTAAACTTCTTCAATGATAGTGACAAATGTGTTGTTTCGTCTGTATTCCTTTATGATAAGAAAATTGCTGAAATTACTGATACTGATATGATTATCTTTGATGGAGGTCGGCAAAGTGTTACTACTAAGTCGCGATTGAACGCTCTATGTAATGAGTTCTGTATTACTGGTGAAGGTGTTTTTCAAAAAGATTTCAAGTGGTATGTGCGAAAGTTTGTAGGAATGGCAGGGCAAAGTAAAGTTTACAATGTCGATGATTTCTCTAACGGTTACATCTTTGCCTAATGCTCAAAGCATTATGTAAACCCAGATCTTCTAAACAGCATCTCATCATTCACATGAAATTCGTTCTCTTGGCTATCATCGGTGTTCTTCTCTGGCAGTCAGATAGTGCTCGTTCTTTTACTGCTGATACACTCTATAAAGCAGCAGAGATTGTTGAACCCGATGTTAGTAACCGTTCAATCGGTGAAACTATTGATAGTTTCTTGAACTAATCTATCAGACCTTGGATGTCTCTAAACTCATCACACATTCTACACTATCTAACATTTTATCATGTCCAAAACACAACTCTTCGATGCACTTGAAACAGCAGAGAATGGTCGTGATATTCTTCTCATTCTGGAGGCAATCGAAGCACTTTATTGATACTTACTCTTATACTGAATAATACTCAGAGGGGCGCAATTATCCCCTCTTTTTGTATTAACTATTACATTATGTATTAAAAAATCAATTAAAAATGGTTTAATAAATATACCTGCGTTTTTTGTTAAGAGTTGCTCTGTGGTGTATTTGTAGTGTCTTCGTAGTATCTGTGGAGTGTATTATTGATGATTTTAATGTCTCATGGGGTAGTGATCTTAGCGAGCAGTTTATCACACACTCGCAGAAATGTCAAGACCCGCCGTGAACTTTTATGGGGACATGGTAATACAAAAATATCAGCAATCCTTATAAATATACGGCAGAGGTTGACAATATCTCTCAGGTATTCTATACTTATTAAGTCACACCAACGGAGACCGATTCATGTCAGTTGCATATCAGCAGGCACAGAAGCAGCGTTACAGAATCACTCTGGAATTAGAGACGCTCGAAGACTTTGACCCTCATCAGATTGACTGGGAGCAGTTATTTGAACTTCAAGGATCAGAGCGCGTAATTGATAGTTACGTAGAGGACCTGAGTGTTCCTGTCAGATGGTAATTAGCAGTCTTATGTGACACTTAAAGACATGGGGGGTTGACACCATCAGCACCCCTATGTTATACTGTGAGTAACACTCTGAGGACAGTGTTTTAGGGGCGTTTGTTTATATCGGGCGGCGGGCGTGATAAAAATCGATAACTACCCTAACCTACAGAGGTGACAAACCGAGAGCAATATATAATGCGGATTACAAATCCATTTTCTATAAAAAAATTCCCGAGGTAAAAAATGACCCCAAAGGAAAAAATATTTCATATCTATTTGAGAGACGAGTGTATATTTGCGAGTGTAAAAGAAGAAGAATTTAATATTACTTGGAGCACCCTCAATGGAATGGTCGGTTTAATGAAGACCGATTATGAGTTGGGGGATTTGTCTTATGAGGAGTTAACCGTACACAAATTTGGTGAAGCATCTTATTGACAGAGCATACATACTGAGTTATAATTGAACTGAAGTAAATTAATCAACATGGCTAAAGGATTTACTGTTAAAGCAAAACCACCTGCAAAGAAACCTGAAGTAGAGTGGGATATTGATGATATTAAGCAAAGAATGCGTGGCAAGACAATTGTATTTTGTCTTCCAGGTCGAGGATGTTCTTATGTATTTCTGAAGAACTTTGTACAACTGTGCTTTGATATGGTACAGAATGGGATGAGTATTCAGATCAGTCAAGATTATTCTTCCATGGTGAACTTTGCCCGCTGTAAGTGTCTTGGAGCAAATGTACTTCGAGGACCTAATCAAGTACCTTGGGATGGTAAGTTACAGTATGACTATCAGTTATGGATTGATAGTGACATTGTATTCAACACAGAGAAGTTCTGGCAGTTATGTGACATGGCAATCACCGAAGAAGGTGAAGAGCGTGAGATTGTTGCCGGATGGTATGCCACTGAGGATGGACAAACAACTTCTGTAGCGCATTGGTTAGAGGAGGATGATTTCCGTAAGAATGGTGGAGTGATGAATCACGAAACTGTCGAATCCATTCAGAAACGTCGGAAACCTTTTACTGTTGATTATACAGGATTTGGATGGGTATTAATTAAGAAGGGTGTCTTTGAGAATCTAGAATATCCTTGGTTTGCTCCTAAGATGCAAGTCTTTGAGAGTGGAAATGTACAAGACATGTGTGGTGAGGATGTCTCATTCTGTCTTGATGCAAAGGAACAGGGGCATGAGATCTGGTGCGACCCTCGTATCCGCGTAGGTCATGAAAAAACTCGTGTAATTTGAGGTAAACTATTATGGCAATCATGAAAAATGGTGGGTATGTTGTTGGAAAACCCAAAAAAACTCGCCAAGGAAGCTCGCAAAATACCCTCTATGCCGCGACTTCTCGCAATAAAGCAAAAAAAGCATATCGTGGACAGGGTAAATAGGTGAAGTTATATTAATTGATAATGGCAGCACTTATTTGCAACCTCCCCTCGGTCGAAGTATGGGTTCGTAAAGAGTATCTAACGGACCATCAATCTGGTCATGGTGAATTTGTTAAAGGCGTCTGGGTATCGGCTAAGTCGATTCCTGGGCGCACTTTTTATTTTGAGACATATTTACCAGAATATGCGGCAATGTATGATAAATTACCTATTAGTGCGTTTGTTTCTGATCCGCAAACACCAAAACCTGATATGGATCTTCCAAATTTACAATTTTGGAACTGTATGGACTATGGTGTCGTCGCAGTTCAGAAGCAATTTATCGGTTCGATGGATTATGAACTGTATACAAGAGACTTTGGTATCCAAAAAGGGACGTATATTTGCACTTTAGACAATTATCACCAAGATCCTGATGCAATTGACTATGCAACAAGTGAAAATCCAGCAGAACATAAGTCACATAATCTTGTTGAACTCGAAAATGGGCAATATGCTCTGTATCCAAATAACAGAATGCGTATTTTTGACAACAGTTTAACTCCTGTTGATGCCAAAATGCCCGATTTTAAGGTTTCAACTCAATATTACCAAGTTGAAAACGGATTTGAGCGCCTTGGAATGGGTCGTGAGGACGAATATTTTTGGAAAACATCTAAAGAGCGCGAAAAAGAGCAAGAAAATCCAATTGACATGTATAAATCGCAAGAAGATCGACCTTTAGACTCTCAATAAATCATAAAAACCTTGATAAATAATACATAATTGCCAAATTGTCGTGCCTTTACAGAGGATAAGTCAAGGTTTTAAGGATATTAGCATGACTTTTCAGAGTAATCCTCTGACAAAGGATTTAATTATTCTCAAAAATGAAAATGCAATTGCTAGATCAATAAAAAACATCGTTTTTACTATTCCTGGTGAAAAACCTTTTCAACCAAACTTTGGATCCCGCATTACAAATTCACTTTTTGAAAATATTGATGATATTACTGCACTTGAAATTGAAAGTGAACTGAATGAATCAATTCAAAGACAAGAATCGAGAGTTAGATTGACATCCTTAAAGGCAACTCCAAATATTGAAGGAAATGGATTTGATGTTGTTATAAATTATGACATTATTGGAGCAGATGTTCCACCACAACAATTAGAAATAGTATTGCTACCAACAAGGTAAAATGCCGTTAGTTAATTTTACAAACCTAGATTTCAATCAAGTTAAAGAATCATTACGTGCATATTTGGAGGCAAATTCCAACTTCACGGATTATAATTTTGATGGTTCGAACTTATCATCAATATTAGATGTGCTTGCGTATAATACGTATATCACATCATATAATGCAAACATGGTAGCAAATGAAGTTTTTATTGATAGTGCGACATTGAGAGAAAATGTTGTAGCATTAGCAAGAAATATCGGTTATATTCCTAGATCAAGAAAAGCAGCAACAACTGCAATATCATTTTTTGTAGATACAAGTAATATTCAACCCCGTCCTGCCGCTCTAACCCTACGTAAAGGGACTGTAGCAGCGTCTAGAGGATCTTTTGGGGGTTCATCCAGCACATTCTGTATTTTAGATGACATTACAGTTCCGGTAATAAGAGATATTGCAACTTTCGATAATATTCCAGTTTATGAAGGAACATTTTTAGCAAAAAATTATACTTTTATTGCTTCGAATGCGAGTCAAAGATTTATTTTACCAAATGCTGGAGTAGATTCTGAACTCATAAGATTATTCGTTAAAAATAACTCTTCATCTGCAGCATCAACAAAATATTCTATGCACAATAGTTTATTTGATGTTGGACCGGAATCAAAGATATTTTATATTCAAGAAATAGAAAATGAAAGATATGAAATTATTTTTGGTGACGGAGTTTTTGGTAAAAAGTTAGAGGATCAAAATTTTATAACTATCGAATATCTTGTAACTAATGGTGGTGATGGAAACGGATTAACTCAATTAGGTTTTAATGGCAGATTATCATTCATCAAAGATTCTACTGAACATATTGTTACTGATGGGATATCTTTGGTTACTGTAGAATATAGTTCAAGAGGTGGAGAATCAATAGAATCTGTTGACTCAGTTAAGAAATATGCCCCTAGAATTTATGCATCTCAAAATAGAGCTGTAACGGCAGATGATTATGAGTCGTTAATTCCTTCAAAGATCTATCCTGAGACTGAATCTATATCTGTTTTTGGTGGAGAGGAGCTAAACCCACCTCAGTATGGAAAAGTTTTTATAAGCATTAAACCGAGATTTGGAGATTTCCTACCTAATCTCATTAAAGAAAATATTAAGTTAAGACTTAAAAAATATGCTGTATCTGGAATTGTACCAGAAATTTTAGATTTAAAATATTTGTTTGTAGAAGTTAGTACTAATGTTTACTATAATACAAATCTAGCTCCTTCTGCTGCTGATGTATCAACAAGAGTTCAAAATAATACCCTAACTTATTCTAATTCAATAGAATTAAATAAATATGGTGCTAGATTTAAATACAGTAAATTTTTGAAAATCATTGACGATAGTCATGAGTCTATAACTTCAAATATTACTCTTGTTAGGATGAGGAGAGACTTGAGAGTTGTTCCAAATGCATTTGCTGAATATCAAATTGGATTCGGTAATCGTATGCATATTGCAAACTTTACTGGATTTAATATTAAGTCAACTGGGTTTAGAGTTTCTTCAATACAAGGAGTAGTTTATTTAAGTGATATACCCAATTCTGATGGTCTCTCTGGTTCTTTATTCTTATTCTCATTACCAAATATTGGATCACAGAATCCAACAATTTTAAGAACTGATGTAGGTAGAATAGACTATATAAATGGAATCATCGTAATCAACGCTATCAATATTATCTCCGGAATTGAAAAGGATGGTCAGCAAGTTATTGAAATACAAGCTACTCCAACATCAAATGATATTGTTGGATTACAGGATCTTTATCTACAACTAGATATCAATAATAGTTCTTTTCAAATGATATCAGATCAAATAGCATCAGGACTCGATCCATCTGCATCAAGTTATATTGTTTCTTCTTCTTATAGTGGAGGAAACTTGGTTAGATCAGGTGAACCAGTTGTGACAACCTCAGATAGTGTAGTTGATCCACTAGGTGTACAATCTGCAACATATACTGGGCAGGGTCAGCAATCTACTAATGTGGTTGCTTCATCTACATCTACTACTTCCCCGACTACTACATCTGGATCTACTGGATCTACTGGATCTACTGGCTCTACTGGATCATCAACACCGTCTTCCGGTGGTGGTGGTTATGGCGGCGGTTACTAATCAAGGATAAGATATAAAAAAATGACAGAAACAAGAATTAAATTCAGTAGTATCGTTAAGAATCAACTTCCAACATATGTTGAGAATGAGTTTCCTTTAATTGGGGAGTTTCTCAAGGAATATTATAATTCACAAGAATATAAAAGTGGTCCTTATGATTTAATTCAAAATATTGATCAATATATTAAAGTTGATGAACAGACATCTTTAAATCATGAAGTATTTTTGAGACAGGATATTGACGAATTTGATGAGGTAATAACCATTGATCTAAGGAACTCACCTTTAGGGACAGATAGATTCCCAGATTCTTATGGATTGATAAAAATTGACGATGAAATAATATTATACACTGCAAAAACTGACTCTGCTTTTACGGGATGTATTAGAGGATTTAGTGGAGTGACTTCATATAGATCAGATACAAACCAAGGAGATCTTGTATTTAAGTCTTCTGAAGCATCTGATCATGGTAAGGGAGCATCAATTGAGAATTTAACCTGCACCTTTCTTAAAGAATTTTTACTTAAAACAAAAGTACAATTACTTCCAGGATTGTCGCAAAGAAAATTGAGTCCAAAGTTGGATGTAAGCACTTTCATCAAGCATTCAAAAGATTTCTATTCAAGTAAAGGGACAGATCAATCATTTAAGATTCTATTTAATGTACTATATGGAGAAAATGTAACTATAATAAGACCCAGAGAAAACCTATTTACTCCATCAAATGCATTTAATCTAGTTTCATCAAATTTTGTTATTGAAAAAGTGAGTGGAGATCCATTAAATTTATCAAATAGGACTATCTTTCAGGATTTTGATGGATCAAAAGCATATACACCAGTATACAATGTAGAAAAAACTGGTGATACAGAAAAATATTTTAAAGTTACTTTTGATGGAGGATATAATAGAGACTCTAGAGTCGTTGGATCAACTTATGGTGAATTTAAAGTAAGTTCGAAAACTAGTATAATTGGAGATGTCTCTGTCGGATCTACAATTATTGATGTGGACTCTACGATTGGTTTCCCCAACTCTGGTGAGTTGTATGTTACTTATCCAACAGATCAAACTGCTACTACAGGCATTGTGTCATATACGTCAAGAACTACAACGCAATTTCTTGGATGCACTAATATTATTGAACCTTTATTAGATGGAGATAATATTTCTGATAGAAATTTTCTATTCACGAAAGAACTTGAAGATTCGGATGTGGTCACTGTTAGATTAGGACCCATTTTAAGTGAATTTTCCAGTCAAAGAGATGTTTACGATTTGAAATCTGGAGATGGGATAGGTGTTAAAACATTAGGAGTAGAGGAAGATAACTTTAAATTTAACAATTGGTTATATAACAATTCAATTCAATATATGATATCCCAAATCGATTACTTGTCGATTCAAAAATATGAATTAACTTTGGAAAAAAATAATTACATAAAACTTGGGGATACTGTATTGATAATTGATAAGGATTCTACAAATTCTATTGAAGCAGAAGTTCTTGACATTACAACAGCAAAAAAAATAATAGTAGTATTAAAATCTGAATCCATACTTAACGACAGCTTAGTATACTTTATTAAAAAACCAATCAAAAAAGTAAACTCGGAAACATTTCCGTATTTGAGCAAATTTCACGCAAATATTCAGAATGTTTACAAAAAGCAATATGGAGATTCTATATTAATATCTTCTAATTCTTTACCAGCATATCAATCGCAATCTATAGTATCAAATAAAAATAAAGTTTTATTCAGCGGCACATTTTCTGGTGATACTTTAGAATTATTAGATCATGGTTATTATACCGGAGAATTGATATATTATACTCCAGAAAAAAGACTTGTAGAAACTCAAAATGATGATGGTACAAAAAACACGAGAATTTATATCGATTCTTCTTTATTTGATGCAAGAAACGGTGGAGAAGGGGAGTACTTTTTATACAGAGTAGACAATAATCATATTAGATTATCAAAATCCAGATCAGATTTATATTTTTCTAAATTTATTCAAATCAGTGGATCAAAAACTATAAAGAACAATTCAATCGAACCTGCTTTTGCAAGTTTAAAAAATTTAGAACCACAAAGAATTTTTAGAGAGATCTCTCCTCCACTGTATTCGGGTAAATACACAAAAACAAAACCAGGAGCAACTGGAATATTAGTAAATGGTGTTGAAGTTTTAAATTATAAATCAAAGGATTTTATTCAATATGGAAAATTAGATGAAATCAAAGTCATTTCTCCGGGAATAGGATTTGATGTTATAAATCCGCCTCTTTTAGATATTCAAGATGATACAGGAACAGGAGCTATAGGTTCTCTGGCAGTGAGAGGAAACCTAACAGAAATAAGGGTTATAGATCCGGGATTTGATTTAGTCAGCACACCCACTGTATCAATCACTGGTGGAAATGGGCAAAACGCTAAAGCTTTAGTATCTACAAAATTGATAACACATAGAGCAGATTTTTCTGCTAATATTCAGGTCTCATTAACAAATAACTCAATAGGATTTTCCACATATCATAAGTTCCGTGGTGGAGAAGAGATTGTATATAAAACATATTCCCAAAAAGGTGTTGGAGGATTATCTACTGATTTTAGATACTATGCTTCCGTTATTGATGCAAATACAGTTAAATTGCATACTGACTTAGGAGATTCCATTGCAGGTATTAATACGGTAGTTTTTACTAATACAGGAATTGGAAGACACTCACTTGAGTGTGTTCAGAAAAAATCTATAGTTAGTACAATTAATATTATTAACAGAGGGACTGGTTACGAGAATAAGAAAAGGTCTGTTGCATCTGCTGGAATTAGCACTTCATCAGATACTATAACTATCAATGATCATGACTATAAATCAGGAGAGATTATAAAATATCTTGGTGGAACAGAAAATCCAGTAATTGGAATATCAACAGCTGATGAATATTATGTTACTGTTGTAGATAAAAATAACTTTAAGTTATCAAAAACTGCGTCACTAACAGAAGAAAAGAATTTATTCTTTAAGACAAAACGATACGTAAATATAACATCTCAAGGCACCGGAGTTCATTTCTTCAACTACCCTCCTATCAAAGTGGAAGTCGATGGATTGGTTGGAATATCATCTGTAGGAAATGAAACTTTTGGCGTCAAGGTAGATCCCATTTTTAGGGGAGAGGCATCATCAATAAATCTCCAGAATGGAGGATCGCAGTATGGTACAAGTGATATAATAAATTTTATCAAAAATCCAAGAATTACCGTCAAAAGTGGTAAGAGTGCTCAGGTGCAACCAGTTGTTAGTAACGGAAAAATATCTGAAGTCATTGTAGTGAATCCAGGTAATGGATATGTTTCAAGTGTTGATCTCAATATTTTTGGATCTGGAACTGGATGTATATTAACACCAATCTTAGAAAATGGAAGACTTATTGAAGTTAAAGTAATAGAAACTGGATCCGGATATATTTCCGGAGAAACTGAGATAGTAGTTTCAACTACTGAGGAAGATTATGAATTTTCTGGAAAAGTAAATAGATGGATGATAAATTCATTTGAAAAACTTTATCAAAATAATTTCTTATTAAAGGATGATATTGTCTTAGAAAATTCGTCAAGTGATAAGTACGGTCTTCAAGCATACTACATGTATGCACCTAGAAAATTGAGAGAAATGTTATATTCTGTCAATGAAGGGGGGGAAGTGCTTTATGGAAAACCTGATCTTAAATTAGTTAATTCTCAAGAAACTATATTCCAAGATCACTCCCCAATCATAGGTTGGGCATATGATGGAAATCCAATCTATGGACCATATGGATATTCTTCTAATAGTGGTGGAGTTGTCACTATTATGAAATCTGGATATAAACTTAATGAAAGCAGACTTGATGGTCCTCCAACTAGCATATATCCATTAGGATTTTTTGTAGAAGATTATACTCATTACTCATATGAAGATGATAGTTATCTCGACGAAAATAATGGAAGATTTTGTGTCACTCCAGAGTATCCAAACGGAACGTATGCATATTTTTCAACCATAGATGAAAATTCTGTTCAATCAGATAATATATCAGAATTTAAAAATTATAGATTACCTAAGTTTCCATATTTGATCGGTGATAAGTTTAACTCTGAGCCTATAAATTTTAACTTCAAAAAATCATCAAATCAAGAAGATTATGATATTGAAAGCAATGGTTGGTGTAGAAATACATTCCCATATAATCTTAGAGACAAAAAATTAAAATATCCATATATCAATTTTCCAAAAACGTCAGATAAATCCGCGATTGTTTCATCATCAAGTTTAGGTAATATTCAAAAGATTATCATTAAGACAGCAGGTGATTCCTATAAGGTAGGCGATACTTTAAATTTTAACAATAGATTTACAAATGGAGTTGGAGCTGCGGCCAGAGTTTCTCTATTAAAAGGAAAATCAGTAGAATCAATCGTTACTGATACCGTTAAAATCACTGACGCTGAAGTAATACCCTCTAATATTAAAGATCAATATATTATAGAAACAAGTAATCCTCATAACTTTAACAATCTTGATTTCATTACCATCACCGGAGTATCTACAGTATCAACAAACATAAAGGGATCTTATCAAATAGGAGTTTCGAGTGAAACATTTAAATTGGCAGGATCTGGAACCACAGAAACTATATCAGTAGGTTCAACATCTGTTACAGGTTTGGTTACATTCTTTCCAGTGACTGGTAGTCTATCTGCAACAAAAATTGCACCTAATGATATTTTGGGAATCGGAACTGAAAGGGTCAAGGTATTAAATGTTGATGTGATAAATTCAAGATTTAGAGTATTGAGAGAGATTGATGGACCAGTTGGTCTGAGTCATACTGTTGGATCTATCTTAACAGAAAATCCTAAAAGATTTTTGATTAATGTTGGTTTGAATACTACTTATCAATATAAAAAAAATATTGAAATATATTTCAATCCTGCAGAGAGTGTTGGATTAGGCACTACCGTTGTTGGAATAGGATCTGTCTTAACATTTTCTAACTTTGGACTAAATTCTTTAGGATTTAATACTACAGGATCAAGAAATGTATCAGTACAACTTGGTTCAATTTATATTAAGGATCATAATCTTCAAACTGGAGATATCTTAACTTATTCTCCAAATGGAGGAAGTGGAATAGTTTATAACGAACAATCTAATGTTGGAATAGCAACAACCTTATCCGATGGGCAGAAATTTTTTGTTGCAAAAATTACAAATGATTTAATAGGAATTGCAACTCAAAAAGTTGGTCTTGGTACAACTGGGGAATTTGTTGGTGTTGGTAACACTGCAAAGATACTTTTATTTGTAGGAGTTGGAACTGGCAGTAATCACAGTTTTAAAACAAACTATAAAAATTTAACCGTAGAAACTTCTAGGCAAAATGTTACAGTAACAACAGATCAAGACCACTTATTACATGAAGGTCATAATGTATTTGTTAATGTTAACCCACAAACAACATTAACACACAAAATCAAATATAATGATTTAAATCGGAGAATTCTTGTAGGTATTAAGACTTTTTCAAGTGTAGGGGTAGATACAAGTAATAGTACTATCAGCATATCAGATCATAATTATGAAAGTGGTGATAAGGTAATATACTCATCTGCAGATCCATGTGAGGGATTAGAAAATGATAAGATTTATTATATTGTAAGGATTGACTCGGATAAGTTCAAGTTATCAAATACTCGTTATGATTCATTATTATCAAATCCTAATGTGGTAGGTATTGCCAGCACTAGTCTCACTTTTGGAGAAATAGGATTAATTAATCCTAAAATTCCTGCTTACAGAGATTCTACATTAGAGTTTGATATTTCAGATGCTTCTTTAGCATATGAAAAAGAATCCACATTATACTCAGCATTTAAACTTAATTTTTATGTTGATAAAAATTATACAAAATTATGGGAATCTGATTTATCTTCGTCAGTATTTAATGTAAAACGAGAAAATAAGTCAGGATTATCCGATTCATCAAAAGTCTCTGTATCGATTGGAAATACAACGCCATCTGTCCTCTACTATAGATTAGATCCGGTTACAAATAATAATCTTCCAAAAATAAAATCTGAAGTGATGGTTGATGAAGAAATTATTGGGAGTGGTAGTATTGAAATTAGAAATAGTGTTTACAATGGACTCAAAAGAGTATCAATCGCTGGAACTAATTTCTTTAAGTTCTCTCTAAACGAAGTTCCAGAAAACAATTCATATGTATCTACATCCTCATCAATAACATATACTACAGATTGTATTCATACAAATGGACCAATATCCGCTATAGAAATAGTAAATCCGGGAAAAAATTATGACACTTTACCAGATGTTATTTCTGTTAATTCCATCAACGGTTCAAGAGCTGAATTTTTGTGTGTCAGCGAGAACATTGGAAAAATTGAAGGTGTGTCTATAAAAGACATTGGATATGATTATCCAAGTGATAAGACATTAAAACCAACTGCGATACTTCCTCAAATTATTAAAGTTGATTCCTCTGCGGTGATTGATACTATAACGGTATCTTCAAATGCAAAAGGATACACCTCAGCACCTAAACTTTTAACTTTTGATGGAAAAACTAATCAGATAGTATCAGACTTAGATTTAAGATATTCGGTAAAAGATAATACAGTTACTATTCTCCAAAATACGAGAGGAATCAATAACTCCACCCCCACAATTTTACCAGTCGAGAATAATAATGGAGTTGGTATTAGTAATGTAGAATTTAATGAGACAACTAAAGAAGTTACTATTAGATTATCAACAGGATTTTCTTCGTTAAATGATTTCCCGTTTGAAGTTGGAAGTAGAGTTTTTATTGAAAATATAAGTGTAGGGATAAATTCAACCTCTAAAGGATATAATTCTAAGAACTACGGATATAAACTTTTTACTATTACATCCGTCACCCCAAATATTGGGGGTATTGGATTTGTTTCATATAATCTCTCTGAAGATTTAAGTAATGGAGAAGATCCAGGAAAGGCAGATCTTATTAGATCCTCTGGAATAATTACTCCTGAAAAATATTTCCCAAAATTTGATATTGGTTTAGTGACAAAGGATTTTATTCCCGGTGAAGATATTGTTTCTGGCACTAAAACTGGAACGGTTCAGAGTTGGGATAGTACTACTAAGACTTTAAGAATTCTGTCTCAAGACTCATTTAAAATTGGAGATAGCATCAGAGGATTGTCTTCAGATTCTCTAGCAGTAAGTTCTGAGGTAAAATCATATGAAACTTACTTTAATGTTGCTGCGAAAACAGAAATATTTGAGGGTAATCAAACTATTTCTGGGTTCTTGAATAATAATCTTCAGAGAGTTCAGGATAATGACTATTATCAGAATTTCTCTTATTCAATAAAATCCAGAATTCCATTCTCGCAGTGGGATGATATTATTTCAAGTAATAATCATTCCATAGGATTTAAAAAGTTTGCAGATCTTCAAATTGAATCTAGGAATGATGAGCAACCAGCTAATATAGGTTTAACAACGGCGCTTTCTGATTTAACAATTGACTATGGAATAGATGAATATGTTGATGTGAATTGCGTTTATGACTTTGACTTGGGCAGAGAAAATAATATAAACTTTGATGAAACATCAGTATTATCAGATGAAATTGTCTTAAAGAGTAAAGTGCTTTCCGATTTTAGCGAGTCAGTTGGAAATAGAGTTGTATCTATAGATGATGTAAGTCCTTTGTTTAACAATACTCCAAGACCAACCGCGTTTGTTACATTAGATGCGTTTAATTTGACGGACTTTAGAAGTAAAAAGTATTTTATCTATCTGAAGGATACTAGGTTTGTAAAAGAGAGGCAGTTTGAAATAGTATCTCTAATTCACGATAGTGCTTCAAACGGGTATCTTAATCAATATGCAAAGACAGACACTGTAAATGATCTAGGATCTTTTGACTTTGCAATTTCTGGTTCAATAGGAGAATTTAGATTCTTTCCGATAAAATCTAGAGTAAATGATTTTGATGTTTGTGCATTATCGTTTAACTTAGATGATAATCTTCTCGGAATTGGAACAACATCAATTGGGGAATCTATCATACAAAGTAGTAGTGTTTCCGTTCCTTCTACACCAACAAATATTGTAAGTATTGGTAATACGTATCATTCACTAAAGGTTTTAGTGACCATAGCGCCTGATGTTGAGAATGTATCATTTGGATCTACTGCATTATTTAATTCCAGAGAATTTGAATATCAAGAATTAAATATCTGCCATGATGGAAATGAGGTTTCACTTTTAGAATTTGGTAGATTATCTACATCTATCGGTGAAGTATCTGCTGCTGGATTCGGAACCTATAATGCATATCTGGATGGGAGCAATCTTAAGGTAGATTTCCATCCGGAGGTTGGTATTGGAACTACTTCTGTTATCAACACCATCGTTGTTGGACTCTCCACTGCTTCTTCTGGAATATCAACTGTGGATATGAAGCACGCTAGATTGGAATCTAGAATAACACAAATTGCTTCTTCTGGATCTCCAACTGAAAATGTTGTTGGGCAATATCCAAGTCATATTTCACAAGAGGTTGATAGATATGATTCATCGTATTCCTTGATTCAACTTCATGATACCACTAATGATAGATATGAGTTCTTAGAACATATAGTTGTTGATGACCATGTTGAAGGTGTATTGAGTAATCAAACTTTTGATAATGAATTTGGAAATGTCAGAACACACAGTGGTCTTGGAACTTTTGGAAGTAGAATAGTAAGTGATGGGGTTGGTATTGCAGCGACAACGGAAATCCTTTTTACTCCAGAACCAAATATTAATGTTAATGTTCATGTATATATGAACGCTTTAAGAGTTGAGGATGATACTAAAGACTTTATTAACTTTAATAATGGAACATATTCCACGTCATTTACAAAATATACGGGCACTGACAGAGATGTCAGAAGATCTTTCCCCATTAAGCATGTATTTAGCCCCGTCTTTGAAAAAATATTTGATGGAAGCGACTCATCCACGGTCAGAATCGTTGGAGATACAATTATAATTCCCGATCATTTTTTTGTTACTGGTGAAAGAGTCAGATACAACTCTGCTGGATTATCAACAACAGATAAAATAGGAATCGCACAAACAACATTCCCTGAGATAGGAGTTACAACAAGTTTCCTTCCAGACGAGGGTTTATTTGTTGTAAAAATTGACGATGAAACTATCCAATTAGCAAGAAGTGCAGAAGATGCACTTGCAGTAGTTCCTAATATATTGGAATTTACTTCTGTTGGTGTTGGAAATTCTCATAAATTTATAGCAACAAATCAAAATCCAAAAGTATTAATTGCACTTGATAATATTATTCAATCACCCATTGTCTCAACCGCAAGCACAACAACTTTGATTCAAAGTGCGGTTACAACAGATGATTTACTTAAACTCAGTAGTTTAGATGGTATTATTGGTGGAGATTTACTCAAGATTGATAATGAAATAGTAAAAATTGAAGGAATTGGGATAGGTGCTACTAACACCATAAGAGTTCGTAGATCTTGGTTAGGCACACCTCCATCTGGATTCTCTACTGGTGCTTTGGTTACTAAAATTATTGGAAACTATAATATTGTTGATAACACACTTAATTTTGCAGATGCTCCTTTTGGTAATGCATTGGCAGCAGGTGATGCTCAGAGTAGTTTCCAAGGAAGAGTATTTACAAGAAGTGGAGTACCTCAAAGTTCAAATGAACCATATTACAAAAATGTTGTTATTGATGATATATCAAAACAGTTTGATGGTGTAAAAAATAACTTTACTGTTAAATCTCAAAATGCAAATATCTCTGGTATTGCTAATGAAGGAATATTTGCACTGGTCAATGATATATTCCAAACTGTTGGTAATGAAAATAATTATGAACTAATAGAGTCTTCAGGCATCACTACAGTTACTTTTGTTGGAACTGCAAGAGATCTGACGAGAGATGTGGGAATATCAACTCTACCAAGAGGTGGTATGATTCTTTCCGTTGGATCTACTACAGGATTTGGATATCAACCTCTTATTGGTGCCGGTGGAACTGCAGTAGTTTCTGGTCTTGGCACAATATCCTCTGTTTCTATCGGAAATAGTGGCTCTGGATATAGAGTAGGTTTTCAGACAGTAAATGTAAGTGTTGGTACTTCTTCCTTGGGAAGTGGTAATTTTGTTTCTATAGGAACTGCTGTTGTCAATAATAATGGTAACATCGTTAGTATCGCCATAACGAATCCAGGAGTAGGGTATACTCAAACAAATCCACCATTCGTAGTCATCGACGATCCACTATCATACTCAGGAATAGCTCTTACTTATAGTTCTGCCTCAACAGGAATTGGTAGCGGTGTTGGTGCTGTTGCTGATATTGTTGTTGGTCAAGGATCTAGTATACTTAGTTTCAAGTTAAAAAATACTGGATATGGATATCAAGAAGGTGAAATATTAACAGTCCCTACTGATGGTCTTTCCGGAGTTCTTACAACATCTCAATTCAGTGGAGATGAATTCCAAATCTCGATTGATAAAGTGCATTATGATGAGTTTACAGGATGGTCTGTTGGTGTTCTTGATAATTTTGATGACATAAGTGAGTATCCTGATGGTAAGAGATTGGATTTCCCACTGATTAAGTCTGGAAATATTATTGCTATTAATAAGAAGAAAGGATCAAATATTGACCTCAATCAAGTTCTAATTGTATTCATTAATAACATTCTTCAGGTTCCTGGGGAATCCTATAGATTCCCTGGTGGATCCAGAATCATATTCAGTGAACCACCAAGAATAGGCGATGATATAAAAATTATCTTCTATAAGGGAAGTGGCGATAATCTGGATGTTATTGATAGAGAAGTAATTGAATCACTAAAGATAGGTGATGAAGTTACCCTAAATCATGATCCGGAACAAAATCAAAGCACACTACTGCAACAAAACGCGAGAACTGTTAACACTACTGTTTCTATCGATGCAGTCAAAACAAATCCCTACTTTAGTCCTGGATTGACCGATGACCAAGAATTGGAAAGACCAATTACATGGTGTAAACAAACTGCTGATAAACTTATAAATGGACAAGAGGTCACAAAAGATAGAGAGTTATATGAACCAGTAATTAGTCCTGTTGCTAATATCATAAGCCAGGTTGGAATTACAACCGAAATAATATATGTTGATAGATTAAGACCATTGTTTGATAATTTTGTTGAAAATCCCGATAATATCGTCCGTAATCTTATTCAAAAGAAAGTTACAATCATTCCAACACAAGTAACAGTGGGAGCTTCTGCAACTGCAATTGTTTCTGCTGCTGGAACTGTTAGGTCCATAGTTGTTAATAATGGTGGAGTTGGTTATTCTACAACTCCTAGTGTAAGTATAGCAAGCACTGTTGGTGTAGGAATAGGAACAATCAATACAGCACTAGCTTCTGCATCTATAAGTGTTGGTGGAACTGTATCCGAAATCACTGTCACTAATGGTGGTATTGGATACACCAGTTCTCCATCCGTTATTATTGGTGAACCAACATTGACAACAGAAGAAAATATTGTTGATTCTTACATTGGAGACTCTGGTATTGTAGTTGGATTTGGAACACAATTCGTTGGTGTGGGAACCACGCAAATGATCTTCGATTTGCATATTCCATATGGTTCAAAACTTAGAGATGTAAATATTGTTGGAACTGCTGTCACTCTTAGTGGATTAATTGCAGGCGACTATTTTACAATCACAAATTCAAATATTGGTTCTGCAACCACGAGCATTACATCTCTATCTAATGATAACTCCACAATTGTTGGAATAAGCAAAGAACACCTTGATGGTGTTTATGTAGCAAATTCTGTTCAATACATAAGCAGGAGTGTTGCTGGTGTTTCAACTCAAGTAACAAGAGTTATTGTAAATACTACAAGTCATCCTACAGGAGCAGGAATAACCGTAGGTATTACAACAGCACCCTTCATAGGTAATTTCTCTTGGGGTAAAGTTACTCTTACCGGAAGAAGTAAGAACGTGGCATACCCCGCACAAACTATGTCGGGAATAGGAACTGATAATAATACTGGCATATCAACTTCTACAAAACTAGTTAGAACTAGATACGTAAGATTTAAAAAATCTACCAATTACACCTAATAAATAAAAGAAAAGTCTATAAAAATGGCTGCAATCATAACTGATCAGATTAGAATATTAAACGCAAAGAATTTTGTTGCGGGAATAGCTAACGCTAATAACTCATATTATTCTTTCGTTGGATTACCAAATCCTCTTGATTATTCCTCAACTTGGAATGAGAACCCTCCATCACCAAAAGATAATTTTGATCAAGAGAATGACTATTGGGATAGTATGATTGCTATGAAGAGAATTAATATTACTGATGTAAGGCAAGTAGTTCCAAAAAGAGTTTGGTCTTCTGGAAATTCTTATGATATGTATAGGCATGATTATAGTAGGTCAAACACAGCTCCTATTTCAGGTTCGACTAATTTATACTCATCTACTTTTTATGTCATTAATAGTGATTTTAGAGTTTATATATGCCTTCAGAATGGATCTAATCCAGAAACTCCAAATGGAAGACCATCTCTGGATGAACCAACTTTTGTCGATCTGGAACCAAGACCCGCAGGAACAAGTGGAGACGGTTATATTTGGAAATACTTATATACAATTAAACCCTCAGATATTATCAAATTTGACTCAACAGAATTTATGCCTGTTCCCCAAAATTGGGAAACTGATAATGATGTTTCATTAGTTAGAGATAATGCCGTAGATGGATCAATTAAAATTGTTACTGTAAAAAATCGTGGTGTTGGATTAGGAACTGGTAATGTAACTTATAGTAATGTTCCAATTGAAGGTGATGGATCTGGAGCAGAGTGCTCTATTACAATTGACGGGGATTCAAGAGTGGAATCTGCTGTTATTTCTTCTCAGGGTTCAGGTTATACTTTTGGAACGGTCAACTTTTCTGCGGCAGGCATTCCAGAAGGAACAACAAGACCAGAATTCGACGTAATTATTACTCCACAAGGTGGTCATGGAGCAGATATCTATAGGGAACTAGGGGCGTATAATATTTTAATATACTCTAGAATTGAAAGTGACAATGAAAATCCAGATTTTGTCACAGGAAATCAATTTGCTAGAATTGGTATTGTACAGAATCCACAATCTGCAGGAGGATCAATTTTAAACTCAGATAAAGCAAGCGCGGTTTCTGCATTAAAACTGACTGGAATTGGATATAGTGAGGCAATATTTGATACCGACTCAGAAGTAACTCAATTAGTTGGATCTGGAAAAACTTCTGTGGGTAGAGTTATAAACTATGATCAAAACACTGGTGTCCTAAAACTATGGCAAAACAGGAATAACCACGGTTTTAATGTTAATGGAAATAGGGAATTTAATCCAGAATTTGGATTTGAATTGAATGAATTTTCAGGAAGTCCAGAAACTGGAGGTAATGTGTCTATTGTACCTACGGTCGGACTACAATTATCAATCGATCAGTCATTTAACGACAATAAAACCACGATAAATAATCGTACATATTATCTTGGCATGAATTTCAGTAGTGGTGTTGCTGCTCCAGAAGTAAAACAACATTCTGGTAATATCATTTATGTAGATAATAGACCCGCTATTTTTCGCTCGTCGAATCAAAAAGAAGACATAAAAGTTATTTTGCAGTTCTAAAGAATTATGCCACAGCAAACGAATCTAAATGTAGCGCCATATTTTGACAATTTTGATCCGACAAACGAGTATCAAAAAGTATTATTTAAGCCTGGATATCCAGTTCAAGCTAGGGAATTAACTACATTACAGTCAATTTTACAAAACCAAGTTGAAAAGTTTGGTCAACACTTCTTCAAGGAAGGTGCCAAGGTTATTCCCGGAAATACTGGATATTCTCAGTTATATTATGCAGTTCAGTTATCTAGCACTTTCCAAGGAGTTCCTGTTGAAGCGTATGCTAGTCAACTAATAGGGTCAACAATCACAGGACAAACCTCTGGGATAACTGCAACCGTTGACAATGTATTATTCTCTGCTGATTCCGAAAGGGGAAATTTGACTCTTTATGTAGCATATGTAGGATCTTCGACAGCAGATAATACAACACAAACTTTCTTTGATGGTGAAGAACTTACTTCCAATCAGATTATATCTTCTGGACTCTTTGGCAACTCAACTATTGCTCCAGGCACTCCATTTGCAACCACAATTATCAACGGTGCTGCGGCAACAGGATCTGTTTTCCAGATTGATTCTGGCGTATACTTCATTCGCGGACATTTTGTCAGTGTTAATAAAGAATCATTAATATTAGATCAATATAGCAATACTCCAAGTTACAGAGTTGGTTTGTTTGTAAATGAGGAAATTGTAAATTCTAATGCCGACGAATCATTAAATGACAATTCTCAAGGATTCAATAATTATGGAGCGCCAGGTGCTGATAGATTGCGGATGTCGGTTAGTTTATTTAAGAAATCACTTAGTGATAAAAATGATGATAATTTTATAGAATTAGCAACTATTGAAAATGGTAATTTAAAAACATCTCAGACCAGAAGAGGAAGTGCCGCTAGAGGAAACGGTGGTGTATTTTATGATGATCTTACAGATGTTCTTGCCAGGAGAACTTACGATGAAAGTGGTCATTATATTGTTAAACCTTTCAATGTTTCGATTGTAAACTCACTTAATAATAATAGGGGAAATCAAGGAGTATTTCAAGCAGGGCAATTCACTTATAGCGGAGGAACTCCATCAGATGATTTGGCGCTGTGTAGAATATCTCCAGGTAAAGCATACGTGCGAGGATATGAGATAGAAACGGTTGCACCAACTTTTATTGATGTACCAAAACCAAGAACTACAAAGACAGTTGAAGATCAGTTTATAGAATATAACACTGGTCCAACTTTTAAGTTGAATAATGTTTATAGAACTCCATCAGTTGGTGTTGGAAATACCTTTGTTGTCAGTCTAAGGAGTGACCGAGTTGGATCTGATCCTGAAGTTGCATCAGGGAAAGAAGTAGGATTAGCAAGAGTATTTGATTTCAGATTAGATTCTGGTTCTTACGATTCTTCATTACCCGATACAAATGAATGGGGAATATCTTTATTTGATGTTCAATCATTTACAGAAATTGCGGTTAATCAAAATATAACCTTATCGACCCCAGCGTATGTCGAGGGAGACAATAGTGGTGCGACAGCATTCTTAAGAAGTTCTGTAAATGTTGGAACTGCACTTACAGTTTATGATAAAAAAGGTGAATTTTTAAAGGATGAGAAACTAATTTTTAGAAGTGGAACTTCTAATGATAAAATTACTGAGAGTAGGGTTGCCGTGGCAATTACTTCACATGATATATCTGATGTGAAATCTTTATTTGGAGATTTTGGTGTCGGTGCATCTGCCTCGGGGGATAATAGAGTCGGTATTAATACTTTCAGTGCAGATGTCGTCCAGTCATCTTTATCTAGTGTAGGTATTGTAACGATTACCGCTACGAGTGGTGGAAATAGTGTAGTGAGAGGAACAAATCCTGCTATTCCTGGTATATTCAAGGAAGGAAATCTTGTAAGATTTACTCAAACTAGTAGCACTAGTGATGATAAAGTTTTAGCAAAAGTTTCTGGAGTTGGAACTGATAGCATAACAATCAGTCAAGGTATTAGCATTCCTGGAGTATGTGATAGGTTAGATTTAAGTACTTTAACAACTGTTACCGACTTTGAACTTGTAACTACAAATTTTGATACTTCTTCTGATAATACACTATTTACTAGATTTCCAAAAGAACATATCGCTACTGTTGATTTAACTGAAGCAACACTTATAATCAGAAAAACATTTACCGTTAATATTACTAATGGACAATTATCGGCAGTTAGTATAACTGATACGACTTTACCAGAAGGACAAATTTATCTTCCATTTACAAGCACTAGATATTCACTTATAAGATCAAACGGTGTAACCGAACCCTTAACGAGAGATAAGATTGCCTTTTCCTCTGATGGTAAAGTTATAAGGATAAGGAATTTAGGAGCGGATGATACTGGTGCAAAACTTATTGTTACTGTATCTAAATCAAAAGTAAAATCAAAGAAAAAACTAGTTAACGGTGCGAAAAGTTTAGTTGTAAATAAATCAACTAACCCAGCATCCGGCGTCGGTTCAACAACTATAAACGATGGATTAGATTATGGAAATTATGCTTTTGGAACAAGAGTTCAGGATAAGATAATCTCATTGAACACTCCGGATATTATTGAAATCCATGGAATTTATGAGTCCTCGGATCCTACTTTAGATGACGCTTCTTTCGGAGCACCACAAATGTCACTCACTCAGATGAATGGTGTGTCTGGAACAACTGCTGACGTAACTCTTGGAGAACTCTTTGTTGGACAGAGTAGCGGTGCGGCTGCTGTATATGGGGAGTTTGTAAACAATACCACTATTCGATATCTTGCGAAGAATAATTTTGGATTTGTTGAGGGAGAAACAGTAATCTTTCAGGAAACTGGGATACAAGGTGTGATCGGTGATTTAACTACAACATCCTTTGATCTAACCACTAATTATACCTTTAATGCTGGACAGAAAGACACATTTTTTGATTTTGGAACATTGAGAAGAAAGGATGGTTTTGATTCTCCAACTAGTAAGATAAAAATATATTTTAAGAGCGCATCTTTCGATACAACTGATGATGGAGATATTGTAACCGTTGAATCTTATAATGATTTCAATTATTCTACCGAGGTTAAGGGTATAAAAGGAGTTTTAAATACTGATTTAATAGATTTAAGACCAAGAGTCAGTGATTATTCTATTACAGAAAATTCAAGATCACCACTAGAGTTTTTAGGTAGAAGTTTTGACTCTGTTGGAAGTTCAATTCCAAATATTTTAGCATCAAATGAAAACATTTTTCTAGATTACTCTTATTTTCAATCTAGAATAGATAGACTTTTCCTTCATAAAGATGGAAAATTCCAGTTTAAGTTTGGAACGCCATCTGATGATCCAACACGATCTAGACCAGAACCAGTTGATAATGCAATAGAGATTGCAGAGATTACATATCCACCATACCTCCATAATGTAGAGCAGGCATCTATCAAATTTCTGAAATACAAGAGATTTCAGATGAAGGATATCAAGAAACTTGAGGATAGAATCAAGAATCTTGAATATTATACTCAACTCTCTTTACTTGAAACCAATACAGCAAATATGCTGGTGCTTGATGAAAATGGAACAAATAGATTTAAGTCTGGATTTTTTGTTGATAACTTCACCTCATTTAAGACTCAGGAAACTGGAATAGAGAAGAAAAACTCCATTGATCAAATTCATAAGCATTTGAGAGCAAAACATTTTACAACTTCCGTTGATCTACAAACTGGACCAGTTGTTAACGTAGATGAAAATGAAGACAAGAGAACGTCTCCAATTGAAGGTATTAATGTAAGAAAGCAGAGTGATATTATTAGTTTGGAGCATTCTGAAGAGGTATATATTGAACAGAGTTTTGCTACAAGAACTGAGAGTGTTACACCTTTCTTAATTAGTTTCTGGCAGGGAACTATTACACTTACTCCATCCTCAGATACTTGGATTGATCAAACCAGAATATCTGCTAAGACTATTGATACGATGGGCAACTATGCAATGGCATTGGCTGCTGCAGAAGAACAATTTGGTATTGATCCACAAACAGGATTCTCTGGGGAAGTATGGAATTCTTGGGAAAATGATTGGTCTGGAACATATACTTATGAGATTGAGTCCATTCAAAGAAATGAGTACTCGGAAGTAACTTTCGGACGTGGTGGATGGATTAATGGGGATCCAGCTTCAACTCCTGCACAATGGGTTAGACAGTCCTCTAATCAAGTTGTCGAAGACGATAGACAACATACTATAGAATCTGGAGAAAAAACTAGAACAGGTATCCAACATTATATTGTTGAAGAATTTGAAAATGTAAGTGTTGGCGATAAAGTCGTCAGCTCTGAAGTAGTTAAAACAGTTCGTTCTAGAAATGTTGAGTTCTATGCTACTAACTTAAAACCAAGCACTAGAATTTACGCTTTCTTTGACGGTAGAGATGTAACTAATTTTTGTGTTCCTAAACTCCTTGAAATTAGAATGACATCGGGAACTTTTGAAGTTGGCGAGAGAGTTGTAGGTACAACTTCTTCAACAACCACTTCAGATTCTGAACGCTCTATAAGATTCAGAGTAGCACAATCTAATCATAGAAGAGGTGATTATAATGCACCAGATGAAATATATTCTGATGATCCTTACGCACCTGGTGGGTTGATACCTGCCAACTATTCCTCGACCTCTACAATACTCAACGTAGACACATATTCACTTTCAAATCAACCACAAGGTGAGTATTATGGGTATGTAACAACAGGTATGACGCTAAAGGGAGTTAGAAGTGGTGCCACTGCAGAAATTATAAATGTCAGATTAATATCTGATAATTCATCAGCACTTGGTGGAAGTTTCTATATTCCCGAATCTCGTAATAGGGATAATCCCACGTTTGAAACAGGATCGAATGTATTTACTTTGACAAACAACGCAGATAATGATCAGAATGCTGCTACCACAGTAGCAGAGGAAGCATATGCTACCTCTGGACTTCTGGAGACTGTACAAGATCAAATACTTTCAATTAGAAATGCAAGAGTAGAATCAAAGAAACTGTTCCAAAGTGAAGTAATAAACAGAACTGTTGGAACAGAGATAGTTGATTCTAGAAATATTGGTGAAGCAGATAAAAGTGAAGAAATTGTTGGATATTATGATCCATTAGCACAATCATTTGAAGTTAAGGATGCCACAGGAGTATTCGTTACTAAGTGTGATGTGTTCTTCAGAACCAAGGATGACGGAAATACTCCCATAAGATTTCAAATTAGAACCATGAAGAATGGTTTCCCCACTGCAAAGTATTTTGATCTTTCTGAAGTTATACTACATCCAGAGGATGTGCTTACATCAACTGATGGATCCGTGGCTACAACATTTGAATTTGCAGCACCAGTATATCTTGAAGGTGGAAATGAATATGCAATATGTTTGATTTCAAATTCGACAAAATATAGTGTATATATTTCAAGAGTTGGAGAAAATGACATTCTCTCGGATACATTTATTTCTAATCAACCAACACTAGGATCCCTGTTTAAATCCCAAAACGCATCAACATGGGAAGCAAGTCAGTGGGAGGACTTGAAGTTCACCATGTATAGAGCAGAGTTTGTTGAATCTGGATCTATTGACCTTTACAACCCAGAGTTATCTGAGGGCAATAAGCAGGTCGCCACTTTATTGAACAATCCTTTAAATGTAATATCGAATCAAATTCGTGTTGGTCTAGGAACGACTCTCGCGGATAATAGATATCAACTTGGTAATACATTCTTCCAGGCAGCAAGTGATGCTACAGGAGATTTAGTTGGTGTTGCAGCGAGTGCTACAGGAACTCTATCGATAACAAATCCAGGTATTGGATATACTCCTGGAGATGGATCATTTACTTTCTCGGATGTAAATCTAGTCACAGTTACAGGTGATGGTTCTGGTGCAACCGCTGAAGTTAGCATAGCAGATGGTGTTGCGGTAGCAGCGACGATCACAGGTAATGGTGGAAATGGATATCAAGTTGGTGACGTTGTTTCCATAAGTGCAATAGGTGAAGCTAGTATTGGAAGAAATGCTAGATTCACTTTAACATCAATTGGACATACATCGCAGTTGCTTCTTGACAATGTTCAAGGAGAATTTATTACTGGTGCGGCAGGAACTATTAGTTTCTTCGATGCTAATGGTGTAGCAAGAGAACTTAATAATGGAACATTTAATGGAACTGCTTTCAGCGGTGATGTTACCATACCTTCTACAGGAATAACTAGTGTAACTGATGGTTTACATGTAAAAGTGAATCATAAAAATCATGGAATGTATTTTGCTGATAACTTTGTTAGAATCTCTGGTGTCTTACCAGATATTAAACCCGTCAAATTGACTGCACCTTATAGTGTGTCATCTACAGATCCAATTCAATTATCTGACGGATCAATCTTTAGTACATTTGAAAATGTTGGGGTAGGAACAACTAATACTGGATTATTGTTGATTGGAGATGAAGTTATTGAATATACCAGTACAACTAGTTCCTCTGTTGGTGGTAATATCACAAGGGGTATTAATAATACTCTGATAAAATCATATCCCATTGATACACCCGTCTATAAGTATGAACTTGGCGGTGTTAACTTGTCTAGGATTAATAAAACTCATGATTTGCAAGATGTTTCTATCTCCGACCCCATTACTTTAGATTCTTATCATATAAAGTTAGATATGAGTCAAAAATACGGATCTTTGGGTATAAACAACAATGCAGATAGATCAACTGGACAATCTTACCCTAAACTCTTTATAGGTGGTAGTAAATCCACTGGTGGTGAAACAGTTACTGCAACACAGAACATACCATTTGAAATGATTAAACCATCTATACATAATGTTTCTGTAGAGGGAACTTCTATATCCGGTCAAATTAGAACAATTACATCACAGAGTATTAGTGGAACAGAAATTCCATATGTCAATACTGGATTTGAAGATATTACTCTTAATGCTAATAACTATCTTGATTCTCCAAGAGCGATATTCTCCAAGGTAAATGAGGATAGAAAACTTGACTTTATTGAAGGTAATAAATCTCTACAGATGAGATTATTCCTCAATACTACTAATACAAAACTTTCCCCACAAATTGAACTTCAAAGGTGTAATGTTATTACAACATCAAATAGGATCAATAGTGTGATTTCTAATTATGCTACTGATTCAAGAGTAAATAGTGTCGAAAGTGATCCAACAGCATGTCAGTATATTTCAAAAGAAATTGTCATTGAAAATCCAGCAACATCTCTGAAGGTAATATTAGATGCACACATCAATGCATCTGCTGACATTAGAGCATTCTACGCAATTAACAATGACTCTGGATCTGAACCCATATTTTCACCTTTCCCTGGACATTTGAATATTAATTCCAGAGGATTTGTGATTGACGAAAAAGATAACGATGGAAGATCAAACAAACTTGTTACTCATTCTAATAAAGACGGATTTGGATATACTGATTGCCACTTCAAGGAATACGTCTTTGAGGTAGATAGACTTCCTTCATTCAGAACATATAGAATAAAAATTGTAATGACATCAACAAGTCAGGTGTTCGTTCCAAGAATGAGAGACTTGAGAGCACTGGCATTAGCATAATATGGAAATATATACAGTTAAAGGTCACAAAGATCTCGCAAGAGATCCTAATACCAACAACATTGTCAATGTAAATAATGTGGAGTATGATCAGTATATGGCAACCAGAGAATCAAAGAACAAAAAGAATGAAAAGATACAGAACATAGAGAATGAGGTTGCTAGTATGAAGAACGACATTAATGACATCAAGTCTTTACTTAAGGAGTTAGTCAATGGATCCAAATGAAATTGAATTAAATAACCTTTCAAAAAGTTTTGCATATCAAAAAATAGCAACGGAAATAGACAGTTGTGATGACCGTGATATGCTTAAAAATATTGCGAAATCTTTCTGCAAACTTTATTATAAGCAGCAAGAAACAATGCAGACCATTGGATTATCTTACGGCGACTAAATACACTTAGGAAACTTGTGAATAAATGGCAAAACCAGCAAGTAGATCAGAATTAATAGACTACTGTAAGAGGCAACTAGGAGCTCCTGTATTGGAGATAAACGTTGCTGATGAGCAGATGGATGACTTGGTTGATGATGCCCTCCAGTTATTTCAAGAGCGTGATTACGATGGATCAACTAATACGTTCCTGAAATATAAGATAACACAAGCAGATATTGATAGAGGAAGGGGCAGAGGTGGTACAAATCCAGTTGGTATTGTAACCACAACCGCCTCCTCCAATATCAACGGTTCTAATGTTTCATTCTCATTCGAAGAGAATAGTAACTACCTACAAGTGCCACCAGAGGTATTAGGAGTTACCAAAATATTTCATTTCAGCGGAGCAAATACTGTTGCTAATAATATGTTTAGCATCAAGTATCAGTTATTTTTAAATGATATTTACTATTTTGGTTCAACAGAAATATTAACATATGCAATGACAAAAAGATATCTTGAAGATATCGATTTTGCATTAACAACTCAGAAACAGATTAGATTCAATATCAGACAAGATAGATTATATTTGGATATAGATTGGTCCAGCGTCAATGCTGATGATTATCTTGTTCTTGATTGCTATAGACTTCTTGATCCCAATGATTTTCCAAGAGTTTATAATGATTCTTTCCTAAAGAGGTATCTGACTGCATTAATTAAAAGACAATGGGGACAAAACTTAATTAAGTTCCAAGGAGTCAAACTACCTGGTGGTGTTGAATTAAATGGTAGACAAATTTATGATGATGCGGAGAGAGAACTAGATAAAATCAGAGAGGTAATGTCGAATACCTATGAACTACCACCTCTTGACATGATCGGATAATGGTACTTAATCCCTTTTTCTTACAAGGTTCTCAGGGAGAACAAAGTCTTGTACAGGATCTTATTAACGAACAACTTAAGATATACGGTGTTGAAGTTCATTATATGCCCCGTAAATATCTTACGGAATCAAGCATTATAAGAGAGGTAATACAATCCTCTTTTGATCAGGCATATCCTATTGAGGCATATGTAAATAATTTTGATGGATATGGAGATAATACTACGATTCTGTCTAAGTTTGGAATTCAACAAACTCAGGAGATAAGTTTAATTATTTCTAAGGAAAGATTTGAGACCTATATTTCAACTCTTATGAGTCTCGAAAATAATATGAAGTTAACTACAAGACCAAAAGAGGGAGATTTAATTTATTTCCCACTTGGAGATAGGTTGTTTGAAATAAAATTTGTAGAGCATGAGAAACCATTTTATCAATTAAGAAAGAATTATGTTTATGAACTGACATGCGAATTATTCAGATATGAGGATGAGGTAATAGATACTGGTAATGATGATATTGATGATGTTTTAATTGGTGGAGAGTCTGATGGACTCACCGATGATAATATTTCTACGATAATCGGACCAACCCAAACTCTTACAATGGTTGGAGTTGGAGTCACAGCAACTGCGATCGCTGGAACTCCAAGAGATGGTGGTGTCAGAAAGTTCAGTATTTCAAATAGAGGTGCTGGATACCTTTCTATCCCATCAGTTACTTTATCTATTTCCCCAAGTGGAGGAATAACTGGAGTTGCATCAGTAACCCAAATGATTGGTGGTATCAATTTCTGCAATCTGAATACAAATCCAGGAGCACAATCAATTCAACAACTTGATGTCGTAAATCCTGGTCGTGGATATACTGAACCACCTAAAGTAAAGTTTAAAAAGACCAGTGGAAGAACGGGAACAGGTGCAGCAGCTACATCTATTCTTGGAGATGGTGTCGTTGGCATCATCACGGTTACAAGTGGAGGAGGAGGGTACACAACTCCTCCAGAAATCACATTTAGTAATGAAACATTCCTGAGTGGCGTTACGACAGTATCTGCAGCTGCAACAGCAATTGTAAGTGCAGCAGGCACTATTACCGAGATAAGATTCATGGATGCTGGCGCAGGATATAGTGCTACACCAACTTTAACAATCGGGAATCCACATTTTGGTTCAACCGGAGAATTTATATTCAATGAGACAGTCACAGGTTCGACTAGTGGAACCACAGCGAGAGTGCGTGTCTGGACTAATTCCACCAATGTCCTAGAAGTTGGAAATGTAGATGGAGGTTTTATAGTAGGAGAGGCAGTTGTTGGAGCAGCATCTGGAGCATCTCATGTTTTGAGGGTGATTGATAAAGAACCAGATAATGATCCATATGCGGATAATTTTGATATAGAAACTGAGGCAGATAAGATAATTGACTTCTCTGAGCGTAATCCTTTTGGAATTCCCTAAATAAAAATATCTTCTTAAGATATTTTAGGTTTTACCATGTTTGAATATTTTTACAACGAAATTTTGAGAAGAACGATCATATCGTTTGGTACTCTTTTTAATTCTATTACGATCAAGCAAACTAATACAAGTGATAGCGTTGTAAATGTTGTTAGAGTTCCATTAGCATATGGTCCCACACAGAAATTTTTAGCAAGACTTGAACAGTCTCCAGATTTAAACAAATCTACCTCACTGTCATTACCTAGAATGTCATTTGAATTTACTGGGTTGACATATGATCCAAGTAGAAAAGTAACAACCACTCAAACATTTTTAGCGAAAGATAAAGATACTGGAACGGAAGTAAAGAAAGCATATATGCCTGTTCCTTATAACATGCAATTTGAACTTAGTATCATGACTAAACTAAATGATGATGCTCTTCAAATAGTAGAACAGATTCTTCCATACTTTCAACCCGCATATAACCTTACAATCGAATTGGTAGAGACAATAAAAGAAAAAAGAGATGTTCCTATTGTTTTAGAGAATGTCACAATGCAAGATGACTATGAAGGGGATTTTTCATCAAGAAGAGTATTACTTTATACTCTAAGATTTACTGCAAAAACGTATCTTTTTGGTCCAGTATCTTCTGCTTCCAAAGATATCATCAAAAAGTCTACTATCAACTATCGCACCGGAGTCGATACAACAAATACACAAAGAGAAATTTCTTACTCTGCAACACCAAGAGCGATTAAAAACTATGTTGGTGATGAAGCAACAACACTTGCTGCCGATATTGATAAGACAACCAAAGTTATTGAAGTTGCAGATGCGAGTGGTTTATCTGCTAACACATATATTGATATTGATGAGGAGCAAATCTTTATTAAATCAATAACTGGCAATAAACTTACAGTTAGAAGAGGTGACGATAAAACAGTCGTCGCGGATCATGTTAATGGAGCATCAGTGTTTATTATAGATTCTGCTGATTCCGCTCAAATTGAAGTCGGTGATGATTTTGGATTCAGTGGAAATTATTTCTGATGAAAAATAAATTTGACAGTTTAAATAACGAATTTAACATTGAGGATGACATTGCTCATACTGAAGTTGTTAAGAGTAAGATAGAGGATATTAAAAAAACATCTAATGATATAAAAAAGGATTATGATTATACACGAGGAAATCTCTATAGTATAATAGAAAAAGGTCAAGAAGCAATAAATGGTATATTAGAAATAGCACAAGAAAGTGAGATGCCTAGAGCATATGAAGTTGCTGGTCAGTTAATTAAAAACGTTGCTGACGCCACAGATAAGTTAATGGAGTTGCAGAAGAAATTAAAGGATGTTGAGGAAGAGTCGCAGAAAGGACCATCAACGGTAAATAATGCACTCTTTGTAGGATCCACTGCAGATTTAGCAAAGATGTTAAAAGGAATGAATGATTCGGATAAATAACTAGAAACGGAAGATGTCAAATCCAGTACTTAATATAGTAATACCTCAAGGTTTTGATTTTGAAGAAACCTTTCAGTCAACTGAGGCTAATGGAACTACCAGTAACTTGGCAGGATTTACTGCTTCCTCTGTATTAAAGAAGCACTCTGGTTCTTCCTCATCTACACCATTTTCGGTTACTATAACAGGTAATACGGGGACAGTAGCGATTGCGATGACAAGTGGAAAGACGGTAGATTTAACTCCAGGAAGATATGTTTATGATGTTAGATTGGTTTCATCATCAGGTAAAGTATCGCGGTTGGTTGAGGGTATGGCATTGGTCACTCCTGGTATTACCACTTCATAAATAAAAATAAAATCCGTTCCATGGCTAGAATAGTAACTAAAAAGACCGCAAGAACGAGATCAGTTCAGTCAGTTAAACCAGTATCTAATTTGGAAGAGTTGGCTGATGTTAGTATAACAGGAGCACCGGGTTCTTCTTTAGATGGACATCTTTTAAGTTTTGATGCAGCATCAAATACTTTTGTTTTAATATCTCCAGATGAATACTTATTAGATACTGTAACAGATGGAGATATTCCAGATCCATTTGTTACACAGTTAGAAAGCGAACTTGACCTAGGAAATGTACAAATTGATAATCTTGATGGTGGTGAGTTCTGATGTCGGTTCGTAGATTACAAGATTTTGATAATACAAATTTTGGAACATTAGATTCGAGCAGAGATAAAGATGTAGTTTTCTTCAATAACTCCACTGGGAATTTTGAATTAAGAACAATAGCACAAACTCTGGTGTCATCCACCTCTTCTGCCACTCCATCAACATTTGTCCAACAAATTGAGAGAGAAGTTGACATTAGCAACATAGAATTTAAAGGAATTGATGGCGGAGAATTTTGACTAAATAATACTAACGATATATTGTAAATAAACGAGATGCCCGCACCTGTAATTCAGTTTAAACGTGGTATTCTTGCCAATCTACCCGCACTGAGGGCAGGTGAACCAGGTTTTACCACAGATACTAGCGATTTATATGTTGGTATTGACTCTACCACAAGTAATAATCAATTTGTAGGATCAGGAAGATTTTGGTCCACCGGTTCTGCCACTGTAGGTAGCGGAGTCAAACTTGTAGAAGGCACTAATAACGGAACTAGTGCTATTACTATCAAGGCACCTGATAGTCTTGGTTCTGATGTTTCTTTTACCTTTCCTGGATCTGATGGAACTAATGGCCAAGTACTAGCAACTAATGGTTCTGGGACATTATCCTTTATCGATGCAGCTGCAACATTAAATATTGTCGGCGATTCAGGATCTGATACTGTTGCTCTTCTTTCAGATAACCTGACATTTAGTGGAACTTCAAATGAAGTTGTTACCGCAGTCACAAATAATACGGTAACAATAAGTCTGCCAGATGACGTAACGATTGGTCAAGACTTAACAGTAACCAGAGATTTAGCAGTAACCAGAAACGTAGACATTACTGGAAATACTGTATTCAATAGCACTGGTTCTATTCAGATTCCAAAAGGAACAACCGCTCAGAGATTAAGCGGTGTTCTTGGTCAGATAAGATATAATACTACATTATCTCAGTTTGAGGGATACGGTGCGGGTAATGCATGGGGATCTCTCGGTGGTGTAAAAGACGTGGATGGAGATACTTTCATTAGAGCAGAATCTGCTGCTGGTCAGGATGAAGATTCACTTGAGTTCCTTACTGGAAGCAGCGTTAGAGTTTTGATTGACTCTGCCGGTAACGTTGGTGTTGGAACCACAGGCGGTCCTACTGCCGATTCTTCAAACAATGCAATACTTAACGTTGGTATCGTCACAGCAAATAACTACTATGGAACAGGTGGAGATCTTAAGTTAGGATCTGCAAGTGACGGAAGTTTAACCACATCTGGAGCACTTAACACGTTTACAACAGCATCAACGATTGTTAATAGTATTGATGATCTGAATGAAGTAGCATTCAATATTATCAAGAATACTGCTGTGACAGATGTTGGATTTACAGCAAACAGCACTTCAGGTGCTGCAACACTTACAGTTACTTTAACTATCACCTCTTCTGGTAACGCAAACCAGTTTATTATCAACTGGGGTGATGGAAGTGCATTAGAAACAACCACAGACTCTACACCAACACACAATTACACTGATTCTAGTGGTGGCACTTATAATGTTACAGTTGTAGCAAGAAACTCCTCAGGTGTAGGTGCAGGTCACTCCCAATCTCTGACAAAGAGCAATTTTATTACAGTATTCACTCCTGCTCCTGTGATGGGATTCAGTTTGTTCAGGGCATCTTCGGGTGGATCAGCACTGAGTGGAAATGACCTCTATGTCATTGATAATGGCGGTGGCCCTAGCAATTATCATACTCTGCACCTTGATAACACCACACAAAACGCAACGGGTGTTGGTGCAACATTCACAATCAACTGGGGAGATGGATCTTCTGTACAAACTGTAACCACCGACAATGCTGCTGGTGGTGCAGGTGGATCTGCTGGAAGACTTTCACACCAGTGGGCAGATGGCACAAGCAGTGGCACTAGTACAGATAACGTCACTCTTACTATTACTAATCATACAACAACTGATCCATCTGAGATTCCAAAGGCTACATCGACAGCGATCAAGGTTTATCAAGATGATGTTGCTGCTCCTGCTAATCTTGGAACTAAGACACTTTCTAACGTTTCCAGTCAAGGAACTTCGCCAAGACTCGCATCTGGATTTAGTGCAAACGGCGTAACAGGACTCAATGCTGGCGATTCTGTTACAAGAGTCTCTAGTGGAACAGCGACTGCTGGACCCATTACAACTTTTGCTTATGATGCAAATAATGGAACACTCTCTGCTAATGTAACAGGTTCGACTGATGGAAGCAGAGGACTTACTTCTGGTGATGACACTGGAAACTACACAAGTCTACAGATCACCGATGAAAGTGATTATCAACTCTTAGATTCTTCTGGTTCAACATCATCTTTCGCAAACAGCATTTACTATCCCGGACTTTACAAAGGATTTAAGGCAAGAGTTTCTAAATCTGTTGCTTCTCTATCGACCGGTGCAAATAGTATGCAACTGGTTCATAGCACTCAGGGTTCAACAAACGTTGTCAAGTTTGTAAAGGATAATCTGACAGCAAGTCCTACTATTTCTGCTACGGGAAGTCTTGCTCAGGGAACTGCAGGAACATTTAGATATATCTCTGGTATTCCTTATTACAACTCTGGTTCACCAACATTAATTCTCTCTGGAGTCACTATTTCCAACTTGGTTGGTCAGTGTCATACCAATCAAAATAATATTGTTGAAGTTGATGATGGTTCTAATCAAGAAGGTACATCATCAAATGCAATCACCAATAGTGATTATACATATGCACAGATTGATGGATCTACAACCATGCTAAGTAGTGGTATTCCACTCGCTAACACTGGAACTTCCTCTGCATATGCAATCGGCAATCTCACAGTTCCAATCACTTCTTCAAGTGTAAGAACTATAAGTAGAGTGAAGGCTCGTGCTCGTAATGTAAATGGTGTTGGTTCTTACGGTTCTGACATCACCACAAATGTTCAGGTTCATACCGCATCACAGAGTGGAATCAGTGAAATCGCGATTGCAGTTGCTGATTCTCTCGGTTCCACCTTTGATGATGATGGCGTAAGAATTTATGATTTTAAAGATGCAACTGCTGATAATCCATCATTTAATGGAAGCACTAACTTCTATACAAATCAACCCTATACTGAGTCTTTAACCACAGGCACAATCGGGGTCAAAGAATCTATTATTCGACTTGGAGTTATCAAGTTTGACCAAACAGACTTCTCCTCTGGACATCTGCCAGCAGGTCCAGATAGAAGTTCTGCTCCCGCAAAGCAATACTTCACCTTTGCCTTCCGACGACAAACAACTGCAAACTTCAATATAAACATAACTTCTTCCAGTATTGCTGGTCTGTGGATAGCGGCACCTGGAACTGGTATAGATAGTACTAGTGGCATCAATGGCTGGTTAAGAGCAGATACTGCATTCGCTGGATCAGGTGTTCCTGGAAGCGGTACAGGTGGAAACGGTAGTGATGGTTGTGCATCAACAACAGGTGACCGAATTATAGCAAGCACAGCATTAAGTGGAAGTTACACTATGACACTTGGTGAGGAAAATCTTAGTAATGCTACTGGTAATGTTGCTTTGATACGAATTGCATTGACCTCCGGTCAATCCGTAACAGCTCTCTCCATCTCCTAAGGTTAATAAGTAAATGGCAATTTCAGAAGCACAAAAGGT
>CENG01027553.1_pt1 | contig 40797 bp, 42 predicted proteins | sample 530131 | NCBI WGS metagenome assembly CENG01 (sample SAMEA2591057, study PRJEB7988) | marine metagenome | biome: marine biome (ENVO:00000447); feature: surface water (ENVO:00002042) layer; material: saline water (ENVO:00002010), including plankton (ENVO:xxxxxxxx) | depth 5 m
CTATTCATGGCTCTGACACGAACTAATAGGCTACTTGCCGTTGGCGGTTCGATTTTAGTTCTATTAGTCATGATGCTGGCTACAGTTGACCCCCAGACTCAATACTTCGTAGATGAAGTAATGGATAATCCTGATGACTTTGAAGGGCAAGTACATCTCAGGGGTGAAATCGCCAATAATTCAATCGATTCTGAGAAATATACATTCATACTCATGGGTATAGAACATGAACTGTTAGTAGATTTTTCCGGAACTGCTGTTCCGGATGGCTTCAATGAGGGCAAGACAATTGCTGTGAAAGGAGAGTTAATGTATGATTCAGGAGCTTGGATTCTAGAAGCTAAGGAGATTCAAACAGGATGCCCTTCGAAGTATGTGTCTGCAGAATGACTCCCGATTCTTTGAAATGGACGCTCTCATCCCGACATATGGGCTAGGGGGGGTGTTGACGTACTCTATTTTTCACAAATCGTCGATAATGGTGACCTGAAGTCCGAGGGCGGCGTAAACGAGCCATTGTGGACTCGTCGGTTAACTACGACGCCTCGCCCCCAAGAGATGCAGGTTGTTGGAGTGATGATCCGGAGGGAACATCAGACCATCCTATGCCCGGGAACCAGGTCAGGCGCGGAAGCGAGCAGCCCGACCGGGGATGCTGGATGCCTTGGGGAAGCGGGGCTGAGAAGACTGACGTAAAATCCGCATTGATGACGAACGTCCACCGAGGACATGCCCATAACTAGAACAGATTGTTTTCCAAACCACCCATATTGCAAACTATGGAGAAGTGTTCTTTTGATACAGGCTGGACTGATAATCGCTGTCCCTTTCTTAGTAGTGGCATACCTTCCAAAGCACCATTCGATCTTAATTCGGGTAGGCTTACTGGATTCAAATCATATATGGGCTCGATATCAACCATTACCCATCTTGGATTTTCAGGAGATGCCTTTGGATCGAAATATTTTGATTCTGTATCCTGAGCTGTAAAGTCAGGATATGCATCCTTACAAACTCTGGCTACTCCAGCTATGTGTGGTGGCTTACAATTCGAATGATAAAATAGAACTAAATCACCAATAGACATATCGTCCCTCATAATATTCCTAGCCTGATAGTTTCTTACGCCATCCCAATGGGTACGTCCATCAATTTTTAGTTGATCCCACGGGTAAACATGTGGTTCACTCTTCATCAGCCAGCAACTCGTCATGATTTGCCGTGGGGGAGTATGCAAATCAACGTTTCACCACGCATCTTCTGTAGAGCCGAGTATTATTGCCGCGTCAATCGTATCTGCTTCATCTCTTGCTATCGCTCTACGAAGTCCAGCTGTTTTTACCATTGTACTGACGCCCCCAGTTAAGCCTAAATTCGCTTTTATCATTGCTGTGAATATAGCCGGCAATAATATTAGTGCCGAAATTGCAGCAACCAATAGTAGAAGAATAATTACAGTGATAAAAGGCTTAATCGCTTCTATTGGAATTAGATAAGCACATGTTAGGCCACCGGCGGTAACAGTCGTAGCCTCGAACAGACTTAATCCGGTACTTGCACATGCTGTCTGAATGGCCTCAATTGTACCGCCTTGCTCCTTAATTCTGTTAGCTATGTGTATCGAGAAGTCTACCCCTACTCCAACTAAAATAGACCCGATCATCACAGTAATTAGGGATAGGTCTACATCGAGTCCATCCATTGCTAGCCATTGCATCATTACCGTAAATCCAACAGGTAGCGTTGTTAGAAGTGCATATCTGACATCTCTGAAAACTAAGGCCAGAGTCAGTACTGTGAATAACAGTGCAAACCCAAGAGATGACCATTGAGAGTCTACAATTAAATTGTTTACTTCAATTGTTATCGAGGCTACGCCAATTAATGTGCTTGATGTTACAGCTCCGTCCTTCTCCTCTTCAGCGTAGCGGTTTACTTCATCTACAGCTAGAGTGGTACTCTGTACATCCATAAAAGGCATATCGATGTATATCAGGCTCCTGTCATAATCTGGAGAAATGAATAATTCTCTCATTTCAAGCGTCATACTTTCATAGAAGACATATATTAAGAAATTCTGAGATTGTACACCTCCAGTATCTTGAAGGTCTAGGTAATTTAGAGCACTCCAAAATGAAAGATTTCCTGTTTGCTCCCTATCAAAAATTAGTTCCGCTACATCATTAACAGGCCCGAGATCATCTGGTACCAAGTCACTAACTGGCGTACCCGATACATTCACACCTACTCCTATTGCTTTCATCAGGAAAACAATAGATACGGCTGTAGTATTATCTACTGAGTTACATTTGGTTTCTAGCTGCTCTATGCCCTTAAGATTGGAAAAGGGATCTTTCTGGGCACCGGCTTCTGGTATAGGGTCAGGATCTGCATAAATATCTGACTCTATCAGTAGGAAACCTGGTTGTCCCGCATTAAATTCTTCAGAGTAGATACCCATTTTATCTACTGCGTCTACACCAGCTGGTGCCATCTTTAGTAAATCGATATTTTCCTCTACATTGGGCCTGTTATAACCTGCAGACATTACCATGGCCATCATGAAAATAACAAGCGTCACTCTTGTCCATTTAATTGGCACACCAACAGCACCTTGGAACACTTTAGGAGGCGGGTGTGAAGGCTTCTTCAGATCCAGCATCATAGTAAGATTGGGTACCATTAGCATAGTCATCAGGTATACCACAACAATACCGCCCGATAACGCGAAACCTATGGTTTGGATAGGTTTCATCGGAACAAATACTAGGGAAATGAATCCAATAATTGTAGTCAGTGCAGATAATAGAACCGCTCTTCCGGTTGAGCTAATGGCTTCGGACATCTTCTCCCTAGGTGATCCTTTAGCTTCCGCATAACGGTTAGTTATGTGTAATCCATAAGATACGCCAAGAGCAAGAACTATCGGTCCGACAATAATCACAGTCATAGTAACTTCATAATCTGTATAACCAATGAATCCGAGAGTTATCCATACCGAACATAATGTGGGTAGGCCGGAAATAATCAGGGTCTTGACACCCTGAACCCACCTTATTCTACCAGTCTGTAATAAATCACAGTGAAACAAGAATAGTCCGAACGCTACTATCACTACTCCAACAGGGAATACTTGCCAGAATAGCTGAAATGATTTCTCGGTAATAGCATTAGTAAGTGGTACGGGACCAGTAAGAGTCATCTTTAGTCCGAGCTCAGAACCATCGCATATTTCCGAACCCTCGTCAGACTCAGGATCTACTTCATTGCCATTAGAGTCTTTACATATCCAGTTATTTTCCTCGGAAATTGTATCGATAGTTGCTTGTGTTTCCTCTATGATGTTTGAGATTGTAGTATCATCTTCCCCGTCCCCATTTAGATCTAGATTACTACTTATTCCAATGATAATCACGGCTCTATTCCAATATCCCGCCTCTACAGTATTACCCTTACCCACGTCTCTAACTAGTTTGTCTAGGGCGTTTTGAGGCATCTCTCCCAGGATTTGATCCACTCTCTCTTGCTCGTCTGGTATCGAGTAGTCGCCGATTAAATTTGACTGTTCATCTACCAGATCATCAACTTGCTGTGAGAACTCGTCACTTCCTGTAGCTTCAGCTATTCCAGAGAAGAAAGCCTTGACGACCCTCCCTCCACTAGAATTTACTTCTTTGACCACTGTCGATACTGATAGCACGTAAATCACAAAATCCTCCTGCCCCTTATCGTCTCTGACTGTGTTTAAGGCACTCTCTACCTTGTCTATCTGTTTTAGAATCGGCAACTGATCAACACCAGTTTTCTCAGATTCTACATAAATTACCATAACGTTAGTTGTCCAATTAGTTTCAACATTTTCTATGTCCCTCTGTACATCCGAACCCACAGGCAAGTATACTGCCATATCTCCATTGACGTTGAGTGCTCCCTCTTCATCGCAATAGTCATTTTCGAATCCATCTCTACAGTCTAGAATTCCAGAATGTCTGCCCAATAAAGCAGTCACAGTGAGGCATAGAATCACCGTTATAACTGGTACCTTCGTAATCAAATCGCTTACTGTTGAGTCGACCAAGGCCCGCTTAACTGTTACAGGCGACCTCCTTATGGAACTCAGCAATTTTTTAGAGTCGAAATCTGATGCCTTTCCCTGTAAATATGTAACAGTAGCTTCTGGGGTACGTGCTAGTGACCCCAGTAATTCAGGCAACGAGGAACTAGATTCCTTATCCCGCTCTGTCATGATACCGTACCTCTGCGAGTACCGAAGGGACTTCAACCCCACGCTGTTTAGTTAATCTCAAATGCAATATTATCAGTTCTGAATAATTCGGCAACAGTGAATAATGAGTGTTCTCAGGCGCATAACAGAGTTGCCATATGGGAGACCCAAAAATCACCGATAAAAGGTGGACCATAGATCTAGAAAAAAGGATACAAGAGTCACATTATCATTCCAATTCATCCAGATATTCTTTCGATCCAAATAGTGAAAAGGAGCTCTTCGTAATTGATACCCCTCCTCCCTATCCTAGCGGCACATGGCATATTGGAGCTGTAGCTCAGTATAGCATGATAGACGTGATAGCTAGAAGCCAGAGACTAATAGGTAAGGAGGTACTATTTCCATGGGGGGTTGATAGGAACGGAATCAACATTGAGTTTACTGTGGAGAAGAAGACTGGAAAGAAAATGCGTACTTATGAGAGAGGGGAGTTTATTGATCTATGTAAGGATACAATAGAAGTCTATACACAAGAAATGAGGCAAACTGCAAAAAGAGTGGGACTATCTTGTGATTATGAAAATGAGTATCTGACAGATGATCCGAAATATAGATCAGTAACACAATCTATCTTTGTTGATTTGTTCAAGAAAGGAGATATTATTGAAGACTTAAGACCGAATATTTACGATCCTGTCGAAGGCACCACAATCGCGGATGCTGAGGTTCAGAGAGTTACAAGAGAGACTCTGCTGTGTGACATAATATGGGAGACTGAAGACGGCGAAGAGCTTGTGATATCCACTACCAGACCAGAGTTAATTTGTGCCTGTGGAGTGGTAATGGTTCATCCTGATGATGTGAGGTATCAGCATTTGGTTGGTAAGAGGGTGATATTACCCATTGATGTAGACGGGAGGGCGAATACTGTAGAGGTAATGACCCACCCCTCCGTAAAGTCGGATTTTGGTAGTGGAATACTAATGGTCTGCTCTTTCGGAGATCAGAATGATGTTTCGATATTTAGAGAGCTTTCTCTTAAGCCATTTGTCGCCATAGATTTGGATGGTAAGTTGACAGAAATTTCAGGACCTTTACATGGTTTAGAGGTCCTAAATGCCAGGAACAGGGCCATAGAGATTCTCGAGCAAACTGGGAAGATGCAGTCGTCTAATAGAAGAATGCAAGAAATACCCGTTAGCGAGAGAGGTGGAAATCCTGTGGAAATAATTCTACTCAAAGAATGGTATGTCAGGCAGACGCACGTCATTGACAGGCTATCAGAGATTACTGGGGAGAGTAATTTCATTCCCGAGAGAAATAAGCAATTTCTTTTCGACTGGATGGAAGGCATTTCCATTGACTGGCCCATAAGCAGGAGGAGGTGGTACCATACCGAGGTCCCTATATGGTATTCAGACGATGCCACCAAGGTTGTTGTTCCTCCTAACGGATCTTATGTTCAGCCATGGAGGGATACTCCACCGAAAGGTTCCGAGGTTCTAGACAGAGAAACTAGGGAATTTATAGGCCTATATGATGAAATTGCTGAATCATTAGGGGCTCTTTCGGGGGAGACCAAGGTTTTCGATACATGGATGGACTCCTCAAACTCTAACTTGTATGTTAGTGGATACATCAGTAATCCAGACATGTTTGAAAGGGCATTCCCAACAGCATTGAGGCCCCAGGGTAAAGAAATTGTTAGAACGTGGCTGTATTACACCATGCTCAAGAGTGCATTGTTGTTCGATAAGCCGGCCTTTGCAAACATCTGGATAGATGGACTAGGAATGGATCCATGGGGAAGAAAGATGTCAAAGTCTCTAGGAAATGGTATTGATGCCGACTCGGTTTTGGAATGTGGAGCGGGAGGACGTACTGGATCATGGAAAATCAAGGGTCCAGAAGGTAAGCAGGTTTCACTCAAGGCTAACAAAATCGGCAGTGAGTGTTTCAGACTCTGGAAGGCATGTGACGCTCAGGTTGGCGACGATTTCCATATCAATCCTGAAGAGATAGAATCGAAGTATTTCGGCGTATTGACGAAAATGTTCAATATAGCAAGATTAGCTAGTCATTTTGAAGTTCCCAAAGCTCTTGATTCATCACCAAATGATTTGGCTTTTGAGGACATATGGATATTATCGGAATTCGATCAAATGATGCAGAGTGTCAAAACTTCATGGGAAAATATGGATATCTACAGTGCTACACAATCGATTAAGGCATTCTCTACCGGTATTTTCCCTGGTCATTGGCTTGAGATGTCCAAGTCCAGATTGTATGATGGAGATATTTCCGCAACTTGGACGTTGCACAGAATTGTAAGAGATATATTGACAGCCTTTTGTCCTGTTTGTCCATTTTTTACAGATTACCTTTCCACTACTCTCTACCAACAGAGCGCCGTGGATATCAGAAAATTCCCTAGTTTAGTACTAACAGAAATAGACGATGTTACACGTTATCTTTCTATAACAGATGACTTGATTAATTTCAACTCTAGAATCTGGAAGTTGAAAAAAGATCAGGGCCTATCATTGAAATCAGAAATTTCTGACGTTGAGGTACCTGCTAGTTTAGTTGATTTACAATCTTCCCTCACTATTATGCACAGTATAGCCAAGTAATGATACAACTATTTGTTTAAGCATGAGTCAGGAGTCTCGCCTTTACTATGAGATTGTACAATAGAAACTATCTCTTGACCTATTCGACTTTGTGCCTCATTAGTAGATGCCCCTATGTGTGGAGTGGCTTGGAAACTATCTAATTGCAGCAAATTAGATTTTATCGCTGGCTCTACCTCAAAAACATCCAAAGACGCTGTGGTGAGTTTTCCATTAGTCAATGCTCGGTATAGCCCCTCTTCATCTATGATTCCTCCACGTGCGCAATTAACTATGTGATTACCACATTGAATACCATCTACTCCAATTTGGGGCATCAAAGATATCATTTCATAATCCACTAAATGCCTTGTTTCTTCTGATAGGAAGCAATGAATGGATATATGAGTACAAGAGCTAAATAACGACTCTGCTGAATCATGAAATACGCAATCATTTTGATCTGACTGGATATAAGGGTCATATGCATGTATTTTCATTCCAATAGATCTTGCAATATCAGCCACCCCTCTGGCTATTCTTCCGTATCCTAAGAGCCCTAGATTCTTACCACGTAATTCTGAACCGCGTAACTCTTTCTTAGCCCAGACCCCCTCCCTCATTTTTTTATTTCCTGTTGAAATCCTCCTACAACTAGAGATAAGATGCCCTATCGTAAGCTCAACGACTGCATTAGTGGATGCACTTGGAGTATTGCATACTAGCACAGAATACTCAGAGGCCGAAGATAAATCGATGTTATCAACACCGACGCCAGCTCTAATTATCAATGAAAGCTTACTGTAATTTTCACTATTTGCCTTTATCACGTCAGCAGTCAATTTTGTCGCACTTCTGATAACGACAATATCATATTCGCTAATACAACCATCGATCAAATCTTCGTTACTGTAGTGTTTCTCTGAAACCGAGTGCCCTAATTCTTGCAGGCTCTTCTTCGCATCGAGATCTATTCCATCGGTCACAGCTATCCTCATAGTTACCCGAGTGCGACAGTTACGATGAAGTTTACCAGAAGTAGTATTGATATCTTACCGCCTCTTCGGTCATATGATAACATGACATTTCAGCTACCTGAATTATCTTACGACTACGATGCACTAGAGCCACACATTGATTCTCTTACTATGGAAATTCACCATAGCAAGCACCATGCGGGTTATACCTCAAAGCTAAATGCGGCGATTAAGGATACTGAAATGGAGGGAATGTCCATCGAGGAACTGCTCGCAAACCACAGCGACAACCCATCTGTCAGAAATAACGGAGGGGGGTTCTGGAATCACAGGCTTTTCTGGACGGTTATGTGCCCTAACGGAGGAGGCCGACCAGAAGGCGATCTTTCTTTGGCTATCGATGAGGAGTTCGGCTCGTTCGAGGCATTCCAACAATCATTCGCTAATGCCGCAATGACCAGATTCGGTAGTGGTTGGGCGTGGCTTTGTGTTAAGGATGGTGGAAAGCTCTGCATTTGCTCAACACCGAATCAAGATAACCCACTGATGGAAGGTGGTTGCGGTGGCCAACCAATATTGGGCCTAGATGTATGGGAACACGCGTATTACAAGAAGTTCGGCCCAGGAAGGGGCGATTACATCAATGCCTGGTGGAATGTGGTTGATTGGCCAGCTGTAGCAAATCTGTATAATTCGGCTAATTGATTATGACCCATTAACCACATTTTATCTGTAACAGCACCGGTTTCTTCTAAGGGAGGTATTCTTGCCATGTGCCGTGGCTGAACCAGTTGAAGGACTAGCGACAGGTCTCCTCATACTACTTCTGCCCGTTCTGCTCACTCTTCCTCTTAGATTCGGATGGAAGTGGTGGGTTGGAATGGAGCCCGAGCACGAGCATTACAGAGAGAAGGTTCGTAGGGTACTAGATTCTGGAATACCGATAAAGAGATACAGAACTGAATTGGATTCGGAGGCGAGGAGGCTCCTCATCAACAAGGAAAGGCAATCGAGGATTGAGTCTGATTTATTGAGGCCATTAGGGCCCCAGCACTTTCTTCTTTTACCAGCACTAATTTTCTCACCCCTACTTGGAATATTTGCCTTCTTTGTCACTATTATTCTCTTACCGATGATTAGACCTATAGAATGGATACTAATAGACAAGGGGCTACTTTCGTATGTTGCTAACATCATAAGGAGAGTAACTAGATGGGAAATTATTGGAATACCTAGACTTGATGATGGTACAGGAACTCTCGACAGGGTACTAGACTCAACACATAGAATGCCTATCACCGTATTCTTGGGTATATTCGCTTTTCTAATAGTACTATATCTCCCCATAGAGCCTAGGGAAGTAATGGTTTTTAGTGCTGTATTTTACATCTTTTTAGTTTCTGTAATATCTGTCATTAGGGCCGCAACTATGACATCATTAGTTTTCGCCGATCCAACTAAAAGAAGGCTAATTCCAATGCACTCTCTGGTGGATGATGCCTTGGGTCCTTCCGTCGGCATTGGACTAATTTTCCTTCTTTCTAGACAACTAATATACGGAAGCCAGCTAAGATCTGGAGACTTGCTTGGAGATCCAGTCGTTTTTTCAATCTCCGTACTATTAGTTCTGTACACTGCTACAATAATCGGAGTAGCTGTTGAATTCGCATTCTTCGATTCTCGGAGTGATAGGATAAAGTCAATTTTCCAAATGCAGATTGTTGAAAGACATGATCCCATGGTATACCTATTCACCAGACATCTAGGAACACTTAGAATTTCACCTCTTATGACAATGCGTGAATGGATAGATAATAATGAGGAGATTACACTAGTCGATTCTGATTTCTTCGATAATTAGAATCAAAGTAAAGTTAGTTTGGATTCTACATTATAGTTTACCAGAGTTGCATCAGTAGATACATCTACAGAGCATATCCCCATCGATAAATGTAAACCATCCTTAACAGCTATTGAGGTTATTTTGATGCTACTGCCGTCCGATAAAGAATGCTTTCCAATCTCCATGACATCGTTTGTTGACAAAACGACCATCCTTTTCTTTGGCTTACTTCTGCTATCCAGCCTGGCATGTATTTCCTGTCCTGGATAACATCCCTTATTGAGGGATATCAGGTTTAACATTCCTATATCATGTGGCAGATATTTAGTATTAACCTCATTAGACCCGGGATATCCAACAGCTATTCTAGCGAAGTCCCAATCTTCGATATTAGAAATTCTGTGATTACACTTTTCTATCCTTTCGTAGAAATCGGAATTATCACTTCTTACAATTACATCAATTATCTCGTGTTCATTGTGCGTACCCAATGAGAACACTACATTTTCAAATTCGGAATATGTATTTTCAGATAATTTTGATAATTCTGGATAAAGACTCTCGATCAATGAAGACGGGTCTTGACCTATTATTTTGAGATGTTCTAATGCCCCATTTCCATCTAATAATGAGAGCTTTTTATCCCAGGGTACTCCCTTCGTAAGTAATTCCCTAGTACTTTCTGAATTGGAATCTATTCCCACAATCAATATGCTATTCCCCATATGATAGCAATTCACAATATCTGCAACTCTACCGTTGGGATCACAGATTAACCCATCTATTCTCATTCCTTTATCTAATGTCCTTATATCGGTTGATAGGATATTATTCAAATGGTTTACACTTTCTAAACCTTCCATAACAGATATACTAGATTTCACTAGATATATCTGAGCAGGGTTTTCTGAGAGATTACTCATTGTATCAACTGAAGGATTGGCCACAACCACAGGACTTACTGGCATTTGGATTCTCTATTTGGAATCCTCCTCCCATCAGTGAGTCCTTGTAATCGACACGTATCCCATTTAGCATAGTGCTATCTTTGTTATGGATGAAAATCCTAATACGGTCGAATTGAATTTTTTGAAAGCCGGAATTATCTGGTTCTTCTACAATAGCCATATCGTACATATAGCCAGAACATCCTCCAGATTGGGCACTGATTAGCAGAACGTGGGTATCCTCTTCACCGGACATTGACGCAGACAATGCAGCCTTGGCGGTTTCAGTAAGCTCAATATTGACATCTACTACATCCACTTTGGAAACAACAGGTAGCGAGAAGCCTTCACCTCCTAGGATGCCCATGGGCTTCGCTGACACTCGCTGTATTTGAACAGTTGCGACAAGCATCGTCATCTATGAATACTTGAATGGGGCACGATGAGCATGGGCAAAATAATTGAGGTCGATATTCAGAAGTTTTCTGATGACGCTCATTCCCATGAATCAGACGAGGTTGCAATAGAACGTGCGATGACTATCAAAGTGATACATCTGGGGGAAGAACACTCACTAGGAATTCTAATGAGGACTCCAGGAAATGATATAGAACTGATATACGGTTTTCTTTATTGTGAGGGAGTCATTAGTAGCTCTGATGATATAGTCGACATAAATTCCAATGATGATGACTTTGTAGTAAAATTAGCTGATGGTTGTGCTTTCGACTCAGCTGAGCATGTAAGAAAGACATCTATTTCTTCTGCATGCGGATTATGCGGGCGGGACTCTGTTTCATCTCTAATTAGATTAAACGCGCCCGCACTACCTACCGATAAGAAGATCCCGTACTCTTTGATATCTAAATCAGTAGATCTGCTAAGAAGTAGGCAAGAGCTCTTTTCCAGAACTGGTGGTTCACATGCGGCTGCAATTGTTGACTATAATGGAAATCTAATATCAATATCCGAAGATGTAGGTAGACATAACGCACTTGACAAGCTAATGGGCACTTTCCTAATGGATAGTAAAATACCAATTAACGAAGGTTTTCTGATAGTATCTGGCAGGGCTTCATTTGAATTAACTTACAAAGCAATAAGGTGCGGAATACCAATTTTTATTGCTGTTGGAGCACCAAGTTCTATGGCTGTTGAGATGTCTATTGAGCATGGTATGACACTGATAGGATTTGTGAAAAATGAGGTTGCTTCAGTGTATAGTTATCCTAGTAGAGTAATCATCGACCAGTCCTTCTAGCTTGCTCTTTAGCCAATATCTTACACCTACTGAGCTGTTTTTTACACAATGCTCTATCGTTTTCATCTAGGCCTCTATCTATGGCTTGCATAAAGCACTTAACAGCATCCTGAAAGAGCTCTAGAGAAGCGTATGAAGAACCCATGTTGTAGAGGAGTTTGCCACTAACTCCTTCAGGATCCATTGATATTGCAGTATGATAGGACCTAATGCTGTCTCCGTATTTACCCATTTGATACAGAGCATGACCTCTGCCAGCTTGTGCTTTGACACGAAGTTCCAGCTCTTCCTTGGGTGCCCCGCCTATCGCTTTCTCAAAGGAGCTTAGAGCCTCTGACCCCCTCTCTTCAGCTAATAGATTGATGCCTTTATTGTACCACTCAATAGATATGTTTGCATCAATCTCTGGGGAATTATCTGTATTTTCAATTATCTCCTGAGCTTCCTTTCCAGCGGCTATCAAATCTAGCTCTTCCTCGGGCTCTGAGATTATGGTATTCTTTTCTTCCATGTTCAGTGAATTAGCTTTCTGCCTACACTGTAGCGCCCTATCAATGTGTCCGGCGGCAGACAGAGAATCTGCCATGCCATTCCAAATCTCTGGAGAGTCTCTGTTTAATTCGAGAAGACGCTTCCAAGCCTTTACTGAGTTTACATAATCTCCATCCTCGGTTAGGGACCTTGCGATAGAAATTTTATCATCGATGGATTCCAAAAGTAATTCTTCGTCGCTTTCAAATTCATCATCTTTGGATATAGTATCTTTAGCCTTCTGAATACGTATCATTAGCTCATCATCTGAAGAAATTCTATATGCCCTTTCCCAGAATGATATAGCCTCATCAGTCTCGTTTTTCTCTATCTTTATATCTCCCATAGAAATCAAGCTATTAACATGTTCAGGATCTGATATTAATGCATTAGAAATAGATTGTAATGATTGTTCAATTTTACCTAAATCCTTGAGGATCTGTGAGTGATTGAAGTGGGTTTTTGCTCGGTCGTCTCCTATCGCAATAGCATACTCTATGGCCTCTAAAGCCTCATTATTATGTCCTATCATATACAGTGTGGTAGCACACAATGACCATAATTCATAGTTCATAGATCCATCTTTTTCTAATCTAGATCTAATTGTTGCAAGGGCCTCATTAGCTCTATTTGCGGCCAACATTTCTTTGGCATTATTAATGACGTCATCAATTGTTTCTACAGGTCGAGATTCCAGTAATATGTCCTGGCCATCTTCAATTATTCTACTTTCAATTATCGGGACTTCTTTTGATTCATATAAATCATCATTTATTTCACGACTCTCCAACAATGGGGCCTCTCCATTTTTTTCATTATCAGTTAACGTCACGACGTCGCTTTCATCTATTGATTCGTTCCGACTTTCAATTATCTTGGATAATTGATGGATACTTCCCAATTTAATCACTGCCATAGTCGCGAGCTCGTATGACCTCACAGGATCTATATTCTCTAATAAAACGGCAAGATTAGCAGCAGTAGGTGCATGCTCTGGATCTATCATATTTGCCTTCTCGAACGCCATTCTTGAGTCATCTGGGAAACCCCTAGCGGTCTGTACTACTCCGAGTCCATACCATGCTGCTGCATTGTTGGGATCGATTTCTGTTGCTTTCGCATATAGTTGGCTGGCCAAGAGCATGTCACCGACGTCTGCGTGAGACTTCGCATCAGTGAGTAGCTGCATAATCCTGCCCCCATCCATAACCTACCGCTATACGAATTTGAAATAAGCATTCTCTAGTTACGTACTCTATTGAGTCATGTAGATACCTACACCTTGAAGACGGGTACCTTCTTCCAGATGCATGAGTCAACCCATACGCGTCATGGGAATTTGTGGGACGTATGATTTACAATCAGCAAATGGTAGGATGTTGGAAATACTACTGGATCAGTGTAGAGAGCTAGGAGCTGAAGTGACGGTTTGGGATCACGGAGCTAATCCACTACCTCTTGTAGGCGCCGAAGGCTCATGGGACGATGATAATGTTATGCAATTTCAGGCTATGGCTACTAATTCTGACGCATATATTCTCTCCAGTCCTGAATATCATGGGACGATGAGTGGAGTAATGAAAAATAGTCTCGATTGGCTTTACTCTAAACACACATCAGGAAAGGTATTCGCATTGGTTTCTACATTGGGAGGACAATCTAGCAATAATACCCTTAATCACATGAGAATTGCTGCTAGGTGGATTCATGGGTGGGTGATTCCAGAGCAAGTTGCTGTGCCAAATATAAAGAAAGCATTCGATGAAAATGGAGAAATTAACGATGAGGCGATTAGAAGTAGAATTTCTGCAATATCAAAATCGATTGTAGAAAATTCCATAAAGTTGAGGAGATAAATTGGAATTACTCCCACAAGGTAGCGAGATCTTACTATTCTTAACATCATTTTTTGGGATTCTTACCTGGTACTCTAAAAATGTAATAAAATCGATAAGGCTTACCAGAGTATCAGCAATTACCGGAATTTGTTGCATGGTTAGCTTATTTACATGGGTGATAATGTAATGATTTTACACATTGGCATAGATAGTATCCCTGTTCGACTTCCCTGTTTGTGGGAACATGGAATTTCATACGATACGCCAGATAGGATATTAGAGGATCACGGAATTTCAGATAAGCAGGTTGTTATTTTTATTGAGAAGGATTTCAATCGATTAGAACGGCTTCTTGCTAGATTAACAGGGGCTCCTAGACTGCTTAGAAGGCCATTGGACAGGTTGAATTCAGCATTATGGGATCTTATCGATGGAAATAGGACATTGTCGCAAATTATACAGATCATGGAAGATTGCTATGATGAAGAGATAATCCCAGCCAGACAACGTTGTTCAGAATCAATTTCCAAACTAATAGAATTGAATCTTGTGGAATTGAAGTAGTATTAATTATCCAATGGAGGTGCTTCTAACCTTGTTGACTCATCCTTCCTTGCTTTGTATACTGCAGAGAAATAGATTATCAGTGGAAGCACCAACATTAGGCTGAAGCAACCAATCAGTGTTGCTAGACTATAGACAGACTCTTCGATAGGATCAATCTGAAACTCATTAACATCTGTTAACTCGTGATTAACCATTGATACACTGATTTCTATTCCAGCTGACTCAAGAGCATTGCCTTCATCATCATATACACCCATTCTCCAAGTGATTATTGTAGCCTCTTCTGAAATTAAGTCATCAGCCTTATCGTATGCCTCTTCCAGATCGTCAGCCTGAAGATAGCCCAATCCCTCTATAGGCAATATGGAAGAGACGATTCCTCTCAGAGTGCTCACTTCCTGAGTAATGATGATTTCATGATTCGTTGAATAATCACAGGTCTCGACTAAATCTGAATAGTCCCCGTCACCCTCACAGTTGAATGGAAATTCTTGATTATCTCCCAGAAATGGTGAGTGAAACCATGGAGTCCCATCTGCTTGAACCCTGAGTATTGAATCCTGAGGCGCTCCAATCACTGTTACATTGACCCACGTAATGGGCATGTTAGTGGATAAAAACCACTCTGCAACTCCATCATCGTCTTGATTGAGTTCTAAAGACTCTGAAATATTAGTAGTTTCATAACCATAATATTCTGACTCAACTGTATTTGAGTATACTGCATATCCTAATACAAATATCAAGGTCAGACCTATGCCGATCATAGTCCTAAGCATATTAGGATTCTGTGACATTGTCTTCCTCATGTATGTCCGTGACGACAAGGTAATTTCAATCCTTGTAGGGCGATGTAACTCATTTTGTAACACTTCTTTTGGAGTAACGTGTCATCATGGTTAAATATGAACTGTCAGACGGGCGGCTGCTTGGTGGGCCTATGACTACGTATCACGATGTTCCAGCGGACCTTCTGATTAACGAGCTTTCAGCTCGTTTGGCAGAAGTAACCTCAATAAACCCGCCAGAATGGTCTAAAATAGTCAAAACAGGGACACACAGAGAGAGGCCTCCGTCGCAAGATAACTGGTGGCATATCAGATCCGCGGCCATATTGAGGAAAGTTGGCAAGCTAGGTCCAATTGGTGCCAATCATATGGCTCAGCACTTCGGCGGCCCCAAGGATCGAGGAGTGAAGCCTAACAGGGCAGTTGCAGGGTCGAGGAATATTTCTAGAACTATTATGCAACAGTTGACTGAGGCTGGACTAATCGAGAGTAAGATGAACCCTGCCGGAAATGTCAACCATGGGAAGGTATTGACCGCGGAAGGACAGGCAATGTTAGATTCCGTAGCTCACGCTGTGAGAGATGATGCGATTGAGAGGCATCCAGGATTATCAAATTATTAGGTGATATGATGGCAAGAAACAAGCCCAATGCTAAGAAGAGGCGCTTGATGAAGGTCACGAAACAAAACAGGAGAGTGCCTGTGTGGGTAATGTTGAGGACTAACAGGAACACTACAACACATCCTAAGCGCCACATGTGGCGAAGAAGTAAGCTGCAAAGGTGATAAAATGGCTGAAATCAAGGAGATGACTATTCCACTAAGAGCAGCTTGGAGTGTTCCTAGGACTAGAAGGGCTAACAGGGCTATGGCAGAAATCAAAATTCACGTAGCTAGACATATGAAGATGAGAGAAGACGAGGATATCTGGATCGACGAGGCTGTGAATCACTATATTTGGTCCAGAGGTATGCAGAAGCCCCCGAGAAAGATAACCGTTGTATGTACCAGAGAAGAGGGTTTTCCGCTGGAAGTTAAATTATTGGAGGAATAAAATGGGCAATATCAGACCATCATTTATCAAAATCAGAGCAATCAGGCTTTTGGAGCTTTATCCTGATCAGTTTACGGATAGCTTCGATGATAACAAGAGGCTTGTTAGTGAATATTCAGACGTGGGAAATAAGAGAATGAGAAACTGGATCGCTGGATACATCACTAGGTACCGTCAAAGACGAGTAGATTAGCGTATTACTATCAATGCGATACTGTTCGGAATACCATGGGCGGAAGATTGACGATTGATCTTCCAGTTGAGAGTGGCGATATTACAATCATCCTAGTTAGGCCAAAATATGATGGCAATATTGGTGCAGTAGCTAGAACTGTTCTCAATTTTGGAATTACAGATTTGAGAATAGTTGGTAGGGATAATGATTGGAGTGAGGATACTAGGAATAGGGCAAAACATGCTCAAGATGTTTTGGACTCCTGCAAGACATTCGAAAATTTGGGGGATGCAACTCATGACTGTTCAATAGTCGTAGGTACATCGGGAAAGAGAGAGGTGGGAGATAAAATATCTTTCAGGCATTTCATTTTGCCGGAGGAGTTACCTCAGAGATTAGTTTCAGTGGAGGGCAAGACTGCCTATGTATTCGGGCCAGAGGACATTGGGCTTACAAACCAGGAGCTGCATGAGTGCGATTTACTAGTAACAATACCTTCTTGGGAGGGTTATCCGATACTGAACCTTAGTCATGCAGTATCTATCATCTGTTACACCTGGTATGCAAATATTACTAGCTCTGAAATGAGAGAGTCCGAACAACAAAGATTACTCAACCCTCTTCTTAGAGATAGGCTTAGATCTGAAATATCCAGACTATCGAATTCCATGCCTACCAAGGAGCATAAGAGAACGGGTATTGAAGAGACATTGAATAGAGTTATCATGAGGGGATTGCCTAAGGATGATGAGATTCATAGGATTATATCTGTAATTACAGAAGCCGCAGACTCATTTGAGAGAGATAGATCTTCTTCAGACCAAGACCCAGAGTAAAATTATAAGACTCATTTTTTCTGAATCTATTCTGTTTTTCTCATACATGTAGCGCTGTTTGCACCATGTTCTCGTACGGTGACGCTCTCAACCCAGCACCTGCCTTCAGTAATATTCTGTATCAATTCTTTGGCGTGTTCCATAGCTATTTTTGCAAACATTTCACAACCGGTACCTTCGACAGTTACCATATCGATTATTCCATTCTCATGCATCTCCTCAAAAAATGAATACATAGGATCATCGGAAGCAACCAAAGTCTTATGATCGAAATTTAACCTGAGCCAGGTCTCTAAATTTTTCAAGCTACCAAAATCAACAACCCAATTGTTTTCATCTAATTCATGTGTGCCAAAAACAAACTCAAACTCTAGAGAATATCCATGCATAAATCTACAGTGACTTCCTGCCCTCCATTGTCTAAACGCCGCCGACAGGCCCCTTTCATGACCATATTTCTTTGAAGATAAGAACCGGGTCATTTATCCCCCTCCATGACAAATTCTAGGCAGACAGAATTAATGCAATATCTTTCACCGCCATATTCCTTCGGACCGTCCTCGAATACATGTCCTAAATGTGCATCGCATTTACCACATTTGACTTCTATTCTACGCATTCCATGACTTAGGTCTACTATTCTTTTGATTCCTGCTTCTTCATGCTCTGTATGAAAAGCTGGCCAACCACAACCTGAATGATACTTCATTTCAGAAGTGAATAAGAGATGATTACAACAAATACAGAAGTAATTCCCATTTCTTTCTTCGAGGTAATATTCACCTGTATATGGCCTTTCAGTGTCGCCCTTTCTAGTAACTCTGTATGCAAGATCACTTAATTGATCCCTCCATTCAATATCTCGATCAACCATACTATTCACCAACTTTATGCTTTAATTTTAATGCGTTCTCTAGTACAGATTCCCATGAAGAGCTGTATTCAATGGGATCAACATGACCTATTTCGTAGAACGCTAATATCCGTTCAACATCAGATCCTGACTTTCCACTAGAACGACCTAACTTATCTGGGTTGTATGAAGTTATTGTACTGCCCATAATCTCATTAAAATTTAGATTTAAAATATCGCAGGAATACAGAGCGTCTTTCAAAATAGTTGTCTTGTTACCATTTATGTATGGCAACTCAAAGCTAATTCTTTCTGAGTCCCAATTTCCTATTGAGAATGCTGTAGACAGGGCGTTGTAAAATTCAGGTCTACAATCTGGATAAATAGCATGGTCTCCGCTATGAACACCCAAGGCAATGATTACATCACAATTCTCTATTTGAGATATACTTAATCCCATTCCATACAAAATTGATGAGAATATGGCATTCCTATTGGGTACTACTGTCTGTTTCATCTGTATTTCTTCATAATGTCCTTCGGGAACCTCGAAGTTTTCATCGGTCAAGGCTGAGTGAAACGAACTCATTGCGGAACTCAAGTCGATTATTTTGTGATTCACACAAAATTCTTTAGATTGTAACCTTTCGATATTTTCTCTTGCTTTTTCTATCTCGATAGAATGTTTTTGACCGTATAGATAACTAATACAAGTCACAGAGTGACCTTCTCTAAGTAGTCGGAGAAGTAATGAAGTAGAATCCATACCACCCGATAGTGCCATAATCGCTCTTGAAGGCATTATAGTACACCCATCCATTTGTGAGTTTGTAAAGATAGTCTCCAACCTGGGGATTTCTTGACTAGATCTTCGACAATTTGGAAGCTAATGCCATTAGATTCTATACTTTCATTTTCCAAATAAAGAGGTTGAATATAATGATGAGTAAATCCGGATTTTAGTTCATCATACATGGATAGATTCTGTCCACAGTAAACAATCTTTAACTCATCACCACTTACTTGCTTTATTTTCACATTGGGATAAATCTGATCTTTAGGACTAACACAAATCCAATCTATAATTGGATCTATTTCTATTGTTCCATTTGTCTCTATGGACAGTGAAATTCCTAATTCTTTGAGTCTGCTACCAATAGCCCTTAGATCTTGTAATGCCGGCTCCCCTCCTGTGAATATTACCTTATTGCAGTTAAATGACAGTACCTTTTCTACGATTTCATCTAACGACAATTCCTCATATTTCAGGAAATCAGTATCGCACCACTCGCATCTTAAGTTACAGTTTCCAAATCTGATGAATACATGTGGTACACCAGCATGGAATCCCTCGCCTTGTACCGAATGAAAGATTTCTACTATTGGATATTTTATCATAATATCATCCAACTAGTTATTGATTAATTGAAACAGCTCATTTCTAGCTTCTGCATTGTCGAAAAATGCCCCTTTCATAGAACTAGTGGTCATGGAGGCGTTCTGCTTAGAGACTCCCCTGCATCTCATACAGCCGTGCTTTGCTTCTACGATCACAGCGCAACCAAGTGGATTTAGGTATTCCATGATATCATCCGCTATGGATTTGGTAATCCTTTCCTGATTCTGTAACCTTTTACTGTGACAATCTAGTAGTCTAGCTAATTTACTAATCCCAACAATTCTATCAACTGGAATATACGCTATATGGGCCTTGCCACTGAAAGGTTGGAGATGATGTTCGCAGGTACTGTGAAACTCAATATTTTTCAGAAGAACTATTCCATCATAGTCTTCTCCATTGAATGTAGAATCCAGAATTTCACTCGGTTCTAATGAATACCCTGAATATATTTCTTCGTATGAATTAATCACTCTTTCCGGTGTATCTATCAGTCCCTCTCTCAATTCTCCATCGATGGACTCAACATATCTAACCAATTTTTCAACTGCATCCATTGCATCTTCCCTAGTTGTCATTATCAAATCTCCCATGTCTTTCATCTATTGTATCTAGTTGATCTAGCAACTTTCTACACGCAGTCCTAATTGCATCAGCCACACTAACAAATTTCTTGTCATCGCCAACGTGTCTCTTAATGTCCAACAATATCTCTTTTGGCATGTCAAGACTGACCTTGGGCATGTGTATGCCTAATACCTATTTTAATTAAATATTACTGGAGTATTATCATGCTATTATAATAATTACTTAAAATAGTAGTTATCGTTTCGACAAATGGGGATGCCAGTGGAACCAAGAAAGTCGAAAAATACATTTATTTTGGGACTGGGATTTCAAAAATGTGGAACTAGCTGGCTATACAGTTACTTACAGAAATCTAGTAAGTTCGATGGAGGAGATCTAAAGGAGTATCATATTTGGGATGCGATAGATATACCGCTATTGAGCTATAACATAGTGGAAAGGCCCGGATTAATTAGTGGTGTATTAGATAAGAGCAATTATTTGAGATATCGTATGCAGACAAATAATGAGTCATATTTCGATTATTTTGAGTCTATTTTTTCTAGTACAGTAAACATTACTGGAGATATTACTCCATCGTACAGCGGTCTACAAAAATCTAGGTTGAGTAGTATTTACTCGGAATTTAATGAACGAGAAATTGACTGCAAGGCAATTCTCCTATTGAGGGATCCCGTTGATAGGATAAAGAGCGCTGTGAGGTATAATCTCGATAGGGGAAACTACGATGAAGGTATAAAAATTGGCGAAACTGACTTTTTGGAATCTTTAGAACAGTATTACAAGACCGAACACTGTACAATTAGAACGAGGTACAATGAGACGATTGAGTTAGTTAGAGGAGTGTTCGATGAAGAGGACATTTACATTGGAATCTACGAAGAAATGTTTGATTCAGAGAAGATTGACAGTGTGTCAAATTTTGTTGGGATAGAGCCAAAGTATGATTTTGCGAACGTCAGGGTGAACAAGACAAAATCTGCAACCATAGTTAATCATGAGATCGAGGAGAAGATAAAAGATTTCTATTCTGGGGTGTATGAATATTGTAATGAGGAATTCCCCTCCACCAGGAATCTCTGGAGATAGGTTATCTCTTACTCTCAATTTTCTCATCTAGGTTGGGGAATCTTTCACAGATTGATAGTGCTCGATCTTTCAGAGAAGAAATTTGAATCTCTAATTCTTTAGATTCCGCACCGTTGGAAATCATAGCAGATAGAAGATTCAAGCCCCCCTGTATTGAGCCTGCTTCTAAAAACTCATCATTGGAAATCTCTTCTGAATCCCTCAGAAGGCTAAGGGTCGAAGATAGAAACTCAACCTCTTGAGTAATCTGACTAGGAATACGTGTCTCTTGACCAGTAACGCTCTCTATAGAAGTAATCATGAAGCTCCGAACGTAGAGGTCTTTTTGATGATTTTCAAACGTACTCGACTAGCTCTATTAGCACCCCGCCTGAGGACGAGGGATGAACAAATGCGATTTTGTTGCCTCCGTGGCCTATTTGTGGCTCGGTATTGATCATCCTGATGCCCATTTCTAGAAGTTTGGATATGGTTTCTGAAACATCATCTACAGATATCGCTAACTGTTGAATGCCTACTCCCTTCTTCTGAATGAATTTACCAACCGGTGTATCGGAATCTGTTGGCTCTAGTAATTCAATCCGCGTATCAGATTCGTTAACCAAATACCTAACATTCACGCCTTGATCCTCTACTAGTCCTCCTCCAGAAGGAATGAATCCCAGAGCTTCCCAGAATGGTATTGCGTCAGGGATTGATTTGGTCGCTATTCCAATGTGGTCTATTTTAGTCATTTAAACACCGCTCGGAGATACCCATGTACCGAATGAGTCACTAAGTACTTGATTTATCTCACCCACTGTACAATTAGATTTGACTGCATCTATGATGAAGTCCATTAGATTATCATCTGATTGGCAAGCTTTTCCGAGTCTATCCAAGGATTGTTTAACATGTTCATTATTCCTCTCGGATCTAAATTTTTTCAATGATAATACCTGATTCTCAGCGAGCCTAGAGTCCAATATCTGACCTTCAATAGAGTCCTCTTCTTGCTGATTGACATTAACTCCTATGACCTTCATTGAACCCTCCTCTATTGAATTAAGATGCTTCCATGCACTCTCGTGGATCATCCTCTGTTGGATACCCGATCTAACTCCTGATAATGCACCTCCATGAGACTCTATTTTTTCTATTAATTCAAAGGATTTTTTGACAATATTAGATGTCATTTCCTCGACTACATATGAGCCAGCTAGAGGATCGACATGATTTGCAACTCCTGTTTCAGAGGCTAATATTTGCTGAGTTCTTAGTGCGATTGTAACAGCCTCATCTGTTGGCAGTCCTATGGCTTCATCATAGCTGTTAGTATGGAGTGATTGAGTGCCTCCTAAAACTGCTGAGAGTGCTTGATACGAGACTCTTACTATGTTGTTGAAGGGTTGCTGAGCAGTTAGGGTAGCTCCTGCCGTTTGTGTATGGAACCTGAGCATGGCCGATTTAGGATTTTTTGGTTCGAATCGACTAGTTATCAGTTCATACCAAATCTTTCTAGCCGCACGGAATTTTGAGACTTCTTCTAAAATATTATTTTGACAAGCAAAGAAGAATGAGATTCTAGGCGCGAAATCATCTACTGACATTCCACTATCGATGGCATTTTTTACATACTCAATTCCATTTAAAACTGTAAGGGCTACTTCCTCAACAGCTGTACATCCAGCTTCTCTCATATGGTATCCACTTACTGAAATTGTATTCCATGACGGTGCATTTTTAGTGCTCCAATTCATCAAATCAGATGTCAGTCTCATAGATGCTTCTGGAGGGTAAATGTAGAGTCCACGAGCAATGTATTCTTTTAGAATATCATTTTGAACCGTTCCTCTGAGATTTTTCCTGTCTACTCCCTGCTCATCGGCAACTGCAACATACAATGCAAGCAAGGTAGTGGCTGGAGCATTGATTGTCATTGATGTTGAGACGGTGGAGAGATCTATTCCGTCAAATAATACTCTCATATCAGAAATAGAATCGATTGGTACACCTACTTTCCCTACTTCTCCTAAAGACCTCTCATTATCAGAGTCGAGACCTAGTTGGGTGGGTAAATCAAATGCTACGGAGAGACCGGTTTGTCCCTGTTCTAGCAATAATCTGAATCTTTCATTGGTCTGTTTAGCAGTAGAAAAACCAGCATATTGCCTCATTGTCCAAAGCTTGGTTCTATACATGTCGGGATATATTCCACTAGTATACGGTGGTTTACCGGCTTCTAAATTTTCATCCATTTGCGGAACCTCGGATACACTCGAGTGTATCCAACAGGGAGTAGGAAATGAATTATGCGTATTCAGCGCCTAACCGTGTATCCATCTACAACCTTATTGAGAGTCTCTAGCTGATGTTCATCAATGACACCCTCTGAATGCTTGGAAATTAGGAAATCTTTGGCATCAGATACTGTTTGCCTTTCACCCTTAGCCCAGATGGTTCCCAATAGGCTAGATCGATGTTCCTCATCGACGTTCAGGTCGACTAATAATCTCCTAACTTCGTACTTGTATTCCATATGTCGACTTCTATCAAGCCTCCTCTTTCTTTCAGCAGGCTGGAAAGAATTCTTAGTCCTCTTACCTCTTTTCTTAGGTGGAACAGATACTGTGGTCTTTTCTGAAGAGTCGGTAGTAATTGCCTTCTTAACTAAGGATTCCATGGCCCTTGCTCTACTTTTGTCAATTATGTCCTGAGCTTTTTTACTAGTGACATTTTCCTTAATTTCAGGCTCTGATGATTCTATTTTATCCCTCAGACCTATAGTTTTTCTTGAGTCTCCCAAAATATTTTTTTGAATAATTTCAGTAGAATCTAATGTTTCATTACTCTTGGCTTTCGCAGTATCTTTGACCTTATCAGTAATATTATCGGAGGTATTTTTTGAAATTTTTCTAGGAACTGCAGGCTTAGATGGAGGTAACTTAGGAGGCCTTTTACTCTCTATGGGTGGAGGATTTTTAGCTATTTTACTTGGTGTTGAAGAGGATTTACTAAACACATCACGAGGCTTAGCTCTCGGCTTTCTTCTTCTCTGCACTACACTATCTCCAATACTCCGCTATGAAGGCCTCTCATAAGACTTGGTACTATCAAGTCCATGCTATCGTAGAAGAGTCGGTCCTCATGGATGGGTCAATAGCGCTTTCATCCAATTCTGTAATCCTCCCGGACTGAAGCTCTTTCCTACCTAATTCAGCAATCATGGTCCCATTGTCTATGCAGTACTGCTTTTCCGGCCAGAAGGATTGTCCTCCTCTTTCTTCGCACATGATCGCACTCATTTCACGTAGCCTTCCATTGCATGCAACACCTCCTCCTAAGAGTAATTCCGATTTTCCAGTATGGGCCATGGCCCTCTCAGCAACCTCAATACAACTAGAGAAAGCATGCTCTTGTAGCGAGTAACAAACCTGCTCCAATGGTAGTTTCTTAGAGTGAAAAATTGCAGATGTCAATAGTCCTGAAAAGGCTAGGTCTGTACCATGTACTCCATATGGGAGAGTAAGTAGTTCTGACTCATCTGCAGATATGTTTCCAGCCCATTTTTGAGATAGCTTCTCTATGGCTGGACCCCCTGGAAAAGCAATTCCATGGTTACGAGCAAATTTATCCAGCATATTACCGATTCCAATATCCAGAGTCTCTCCGATAACCCTGTATCTATCTCCTGATCTAGCTATAACTTGTGTATTTCCTCCACTTGCGTATAGTAAAACTGGATCATCGCAACCAGTCTGATTTCTTCCAACTTCGATATGTGCGACACAGTGGTTAACACCTATCAAGGGGGCCTTCCAGAAAGACGAAAGTGAACGGGCGACTGAAGCTCCAATACGTAAGCAAGGACCAAGACCCGGGCCCTGGCTAAATGAGACGGCAACAATATCATCTTGACTGAAATCTTCCCTATTCATAAGAGAAGAAACGAGGTTTGGTGCGACTACAGAGTGATGATCGGCGGCTTCGCGTGGATGTATACCCCCTTCCTCTGGTTTGAATAATGCTGATTCGGATGAGTATAGTTTTCCTGCTTCGTCAACAAAGCCTATAGAAAGTGTATGAGCGGTACTTTCGATGCCCACAATTAGTCCTGTCACGTATTTGCGAGAAGGGTAGTGCTTTCAAGCATCACTACTGTCGAGGGTCGTGCGAACGCTGGTGGTTAACTCTGGGGAAATAGCCCACATGTCCCATGGTGACACTACGAAACCCCTCATAGGTGAGGAAATGGGCGATAAAGATCTGAATGTCTACTCAAAAGGACTGGGGATTTTAGTTGAAGATGGGCTTATTCTGAGTATAGCAGACTCAGATGAGTTAATCTCTGAATATGCGTCATCTTGGGATAGAAATTCAGAAAAGTTAGGAGATATGAACATCATAGATGCAAATGGGGGAGCAATAGTACCTGGTTTTGTAGACTCACATACTCATTTGATATGGGACGGAGATAGAAGTAACGAGATGGCGCTTAGGCAAAGGGGCTTGACTTACTCAGATATCTCAAAATTAGGCGGAGGGATATCAAAGACCGTCGAAAGTACAAGAAGTTGTTCGATTGAGAAGTTAGTTGAGCTTGGAGTTCAGAGAGCCTCTAGTGCATTGAGACTGGGTACAACTACTATGGAGGCAAAAAGTGGGTACGGCCTTAGTACCGAGTCTGAAATTAAATTACTAGAGGCTACAGAAAGAGTTAATCAAATTTCAGCATGTGATATTCAAGCAACTTGGTTAGGTGCGCATGATATACCTAAGAATAATGACAAGGAAGAATATATTGAAGAGTTAATCGGTAAGCAATTGTCGATGGTTGTACAGCAAGGTATTGCTAAGTGGGCAGATGTATTTTGTGAGCCCGGTTGGTTCACAGTAGATGATACAATTGAAATTATCACAGCTTCAAAGAAAATGGGATTGGAGTCCAGGATACATGCGGACGAATTTGTAGATTCTGGCGGACTTGATATTGCGGTCGAATTAGGTTCAATTAGCGCTGATCACGTAGCAAAGTCAGATGATGATTCTCGAGCTAGGGCTCACGAAAGTGGAGTGATGCAGACTTTCCTCCCTGGGACTCAATACGTATTGGGCATGGATGAATTCCCTCCAATGAAAAAATGTGTAGAAAATTCATGGGCCTTTTCCATTGCTTCAGACTTCAATCCTAACTGCAATACAATTTCTATGCCGTTCGTAGGTTCTCTTGCTACGCATAGGTGTGGCATCGATCCAATCACCGCTTTAGCTGCTAGCACAAGGAACCCATCAACTACATTGAAGAATAATGAAAATATAAATTTTGGAGTGATCTCAGAAAACAATTCAGCATCATTTAACATTCTACATTCTAAGAAGGTTGAATCGTGGTGTCAATCGCCTGGAATGAATCCAATTTCCAAAACAGTTGCCAATGGCATTATTGTAAAACATAATTAATATTTGTGAAATTGTTAGAACTTATTGTTAGTATCATTACTACTATAACGATTTTACATAATGTAATAGATTATTTTTTTCTTTACTCCGTTATGAACAGTGAAATGAAGCTACGCGGTTAACTGATAATCCAGGTTATCAGAAATATTATTTTGAAATATTGATGTAACTTTAGCTCAGTATAACGTTTTTACAGATAAATAGGTAATTTGACCAAAACTCCCTTATCTGAGGCTACTTTAGTTGAGTATGGGGAAGCATGAGCAGAAAGGTCAATGGATTCTGTTTGAAGTGTAAAACCTATGGTGAAATTATTGATTGTAGACTAGATCTGATGAAGAACGGTAGAACCCGTGCACATGGATTCTGTAGCCAGGAAGGATGCGTGGGTAAGATTTCGAAAATTATCTCGTAGTAATGGAATCATTCATTGAGTAGAACGGGCTCGCATTATTACTGGGCTCGTGGTCTAGGGGTTATGACGTCGCCTTGACATGGCGAAGATCGCAGGTTCAATTCCTGCCGAGCCCACCAGTAACTTGTAAACTAATATTATAGTAAATCAAGAATAGGATACTCTCAGTTTACCAGCACCCTTCGACTTTACATTTTCAATGGTAATTTTCGGTATCTGTGAAATATTTCCTACATGTGTCCCACCACATGGGCACAAATCAATATCCTCTATCTCCACGACTCTGAGCATACTTATGGAAGAAGGTATCCTATCCATAAAATTTGTATGCCTCATTTTATCATGACTTAGAATTTCTTCCCTCGACCATTCATGAATTAGGACCTCGGCTCCTGCATTGATAACGTCATTAACTTGTAGCGATATTTCTTCAGCATCGAAAAGATCTCTGTCAGGGAACAATAAATCTATTCTTGTTGTATGATCACTAATCTGATTGCCTACTGTTTCAGCTTTGTACATGTCATTGGCTATTGCTGAAAAAACATGCTGTGCAGTATGCATCATTGTATTCCTATTCCTCCAAGATGAATCTATCTTACATTCAACTTTGTCACCCTCTCTAAATGACTCGGGACTGTCTAATGGATGCAGGATTCTATCTCCTGGTTTAACTTCGCCCATCTTACTAAATTTATCACCGGAGGTAATTGATCCCTTATCTCCGGGTTGTCCGCCACCTCTTGGATAGCAAAATGTCCTATCTAGGAAAATACCATCATCGATGATATCCGTAATTGTAGCCTCGAATACTGGAGGGTTTAGACCTGGGTGTTGGGTAAGGTGCATTTTTTCTTGCATAAAATCACATAAAAATCCTAGTAAGATCCCCGTTCAATAATGACTCAGAAAGATTTTTTGTATCTTCGGATAATGCCCTATCCCCGTTAAGAGGCTTGACAATTCCCCTTGACCAAGCCAGAACTCTAGAAACACCATGACCGGGTTTTTCATCAATTCTATACATGGCCTCTGAAGCACAAATAATCTCATTTGAGATTACATTGGCTAGTAATCTAGTTGAGATCATTGTTCTGTAAGCTCCCGTAGCGCCCATTGATGCGTGGTCCTCCTTCCCCATGCTTACTGGAGTGTTTGAGGTAGTAGCGGAGTTTGACAGCAGGTGTAACTCTGCTAAAACAGCAGCCGATGAGTATTGGATTATCATCAAACCACTTTCAAGGCCTTCATCCTTAGCTAAAAATGCGCTATGTCCACTCCATTTTGGATCTAAAATCTGGTTTATTCTTCTCTCTGAAATACTGGCAAGCTCATGACATGCTATGGAGATAGAATCACTACTCATTGCTATATACTGGCCATGAAAATTACCTCCAGAAATCACCTCTATGCTATCTCCCTCAGTGAACACAAGAGGATTGTCCGTTGAGCTGTTTATTTCGATTTCTAGAATTCTTCTAGATTCCCTTAGCATATCGATAACAGGCCCATGTACCTGGGGAGAGCACCTGATAGAGTATGCATCCTGGACCCTATCGCAGTTTACATGAGAAATTTTTATCTCTGAATTTTCTAGTAATGACGATATCCTTGCTGCGGACAAAGTTTGACCCGGATGGGGCCTAGAATTGTGTATCCTTGGATCGAAAGGCTTGTGGGACCCTCTGATTGCCTCTACAGTGCAGGCAACAGAGGCATCAGAAGCAAAACAAAGCATATCCATATTATCCAAGGCCTCGCACATGAATGCACACATCTGACTAGTCCCATTGATTAGAGAGAGCCCTTCTTTAGCGGCAGGGACTATTGGAGTAATTCCAGATTTCCTAAGTGCCTCATTAGAAGACATGAGGTCCCATTTGTTAGTTCCAGTCCTGAGGTTACACTTCCCTTCTCCCATCATACCTAACGCTAGGTGGGAGAGGGGGGCCAGATCTCCCGAAGCACCTAGTGACCCTATTCTAGGTATTACAGGGCATACGCCATGGTTAATCATTGAAATGAGCGTATCAACTATTACCGGACGAGCACCAGAATTACCTCTACAAAGCGTATTTGCTCTAATCAGCATCATCATTAACGTGTGACGGTCTTCCATTGGTTCCCCGATTCCACACGCGTGGCTTCTAATTAGATTAGCTTGGAGCTGTTCTAATTTATCAGGTTCAATGGAAACAGATGAAAGAGCACCAAAACCGGTATTAATGCCATAGGTCACAGTCCCGTCCTTCAGAATCTTCGTTATCGCCTCTCTGGAAGAGTTCATTTTTTCTCTGGCTGATTGAGAAAGAGCTACCTTAGTTAGTCCCAAGCCAGTGTCCACGACGTCACGAATAGTTAGGGAATATCCGTCTATCACGAGCTCTCTCATAGATTCCGGTAAGGGCGATAGCAAATAGACTCATCGAGAATCAAAAAGATTCTTCAGAATACTTTCATCTACGATGTTAGGTAATGTGACGTTTAGATCGGGGTCATTATCCATGGCTCTTTTTATTGTCCATATAGCCTCATCATTCCTAGCCCATGACCTTCTTGCAATACCATTTTCTACATCCCAAGGAATCATTGATTCTATGGCCCTACTGGATTTTTCTGACCCATCAATGTATAGTCCGAAACCCCCATTGATAACCTCTCCCCAGCCAACGCCTCCACCATTGTGGAGACTAACCCAAGTTGCTCCTCTGAACGAGTCGCCAACAAAATTCTGTACGGCCATATCCGCAGTAAACATAGAGCCGTCCCTGATATTGGCCGTCTCCCTGTATGGACTATCTGTGCCACTGACATCGTGGTGGTCTCTGCCGAGAACAATGGGTCCAGAAATTTCCCCATTTCTTATAGCATCATTGAACGCTGTAGCGATAGATTTTCTCCCTGTAGAGTCTGCATATAAAATTCTGGCTTTACTACCGACGACCAGATCATTTTTTGCGGCTTCTTCTATCCATCTGAGATTATCTGAGTATTGTTGCCTGATTCTTTGTGGGGCTTCTGATTGGAGCTCAGTAAGTATCGAATGGGCTATTGAGTCAGATATTTCTAAATCTTTATCTGAGCCAGAAGTACACACCCAACGAAATGGGCCGAAGCCATAGTCAAAACACATTGGCCCCATTATATCTTCAACGTATGAAGGATACTTGAATTGACCATGCCCGTCTACAATGTCAGCACCTGACCTACTGGCCTCCAAGAGAAATGCGTTTCCATAGTCCCAGAATTTCATCCCCCTAGAGGACAATTTATTGATCATGTCTGCATGTTTTCTTAGTGACTCCTTTACATGAGCCTTGAAGTCTTCAGGATTATTTGACAGGAGGTTCTTCGCCTCTTCGAATGTGAATCCTGCGGGAGTATATCCACCTAGCCAGGGATTGTGAAGACTGGTCTGGTCGCTGCCTAAATCTGGAGTGAGATTATTTTCGATAAGTGCCTCGAGTAAATCAACTATATTTCCAACATAGCCTATTGAGACTGCATCTCCATCATTTACTGCTTGTCGCGCACGCGATATTACATGTTCCAAATCGTAGTGTAACTCGGATAGCCATCCTTGCTGATGCCTCTTAACGGCCGCGTGAGAGTCTACTTCGGCAATAATACAGACAGCACCGGCAATGACAGCAGCCTTCGCCTGAGCTCCAGACATTCCTCCTAGTCCCGATGTGATGAATAGTATCCCGGATAGGTTTGATTCGTTATCAATATCCAGATATTTTCTGGCCGCGTTCAATAGGGTAATTGTCGTTCCGTGGACGATTCCCTGTGGCCCTATGTACATGTAGGACCCTGCAGTCATCTGACCGAACTGCGTCACTCCAAGAGCGTTCATCCTTTCGTAATCTAACTGGGAGGAATAATTCGGAATTACTAGACCATTGGAAATGACTACCCTAGGGGACTCAAGACTCGAAGGAAACAATCCAAGGGGATGGCCCGAGTTAATGACAAGCGTCTGATTATCATTCATCTTTGAAAGTAATTCCATTGTGACTAGGTACTGTGCCCAATTTTGGAAAACTGATCCATTGCCCCCGTATGTAACCAACTCATGTGGATACTGAGCAACTGAAGGATCCAAGTTATTCTGAATCATTAACATTACAGAAGCTGCAGAGGGGGAGATAGATGGATAGTGATCGATCGGTCTAGAGTACATTTCGTAATCTGGCCTAAATCTATGCATGTAAATATGGCCAAAGTCCTCTAATTCTTGTAAAAACTCGGCTGCTAACACATTATGCCAATCCTCAGGGAAATATCTCAATGAGTTTTTAATAGCCAATTTCTTCTCAGATTCACTGAGTACTTGTGGCCTAACAGGGGCGTGTGGGACTGAGTCATCTAACGATTTAACAGGGGGCAAATGATCAGGAATTCCGACCAATATCTGTTCTTTGAATGTTAATCCCATTTCAGTCTCTCCATTATAATGGACTCGATAGTAGTAGAGCTAGCAAGAGATGCTTTCAGAAGGCTTTCCATCTCTTGAGCTATGTCTTTCTTTTCATCAGTGTCATCCAAGGAATCTAAATTAATTTGGACATTGTAAGAAGCTATTTTTGAAGATGCGTATGCCAATTCAGATGATGCGAGAAGATCTGTAAGGGCATTGGGATTGCCGGTTCTTGATAGTCCCATAATCGATTGTAGAAAATCAGATGAAGCTCTCATTATTTTCAGTGGCACAAATGCGGCATTAATTGTAGAAGATTCGATAGCCTCGGCCCTAATTGATTTCTGGAGTTCATTGTCTCTTGGGAGCCTATACGAATCCATTACGGCATCAAATGCAGAAGCATCTTCATCAGCAAGTAATAGAGAAAGGTCGATTCCTTTGGTAGATAATTCTATCACTTCCGATGCAGAATTATGACCTTCTGACCATTTTTCCTTACCTAGGGTCAACCTGGATACCATCATACCCAGAGCATGCGCATGCGCAAGAGAAAGCGCGGCAACTGAGCCACCTCCTGGCGTAGGACTGGAGGATGATATTCTTGACAAGACATCGGCATATCCATCATTCAAGTTAATCACCTCGTATTGCTAGCTCGATAATCGAGGAGCTGATATCAAACTCATGTAAGCCTTCCAATTCCAAACCATCGACTGCATGTTGTAAAATATTGTTTTCATTTGCCTCTTCTGAGTCTGGACAATAATGGATTCCTGCTTGAATCATTGCCTGCATTGGGACTAATCCGACAAGCTCGCTTGCAGTGACCGTGAGTCCTAGTTTACCAGCCTCTGACCTTATTGCATCTGTAACATCATGAAGACCGGTAATAGTGTGATCGAGTAAGTTCATAGATACCTGAGCCGTATCTTCGTCATACATCCATCCAGCCGCCTGTAAGGCTTTGAATTTACCAGGCTCTCTAATTGTAATTCCATCTGGGTCTACCAATTTATTTCCTTGATCATCCCTCTTAATAACACCGCTTGTACGAATTTTTCCAGCGATTATATTTGCAAGTGATTTATCATGTGTACTTAGATTAACATTGTATGCAATTAGAATTTGCCTAGCTCCAGTAGCTGTAACCCCGGAACGTGGTAAGAACTCTGAAGGACCAAAATCGGGCTCCCACTCTGGATCAGATAGTTTTTCTTTGAAAGCTTCATACTCACCTTTCCTGATATCTGGTAGTTTTACACGTCTTTCATTTCTAGCTGATTCGGCGTAAAGGAATACTGGAATGCCATATTTTTCAGACACAGCCTTGGCGTAACGCTCTGAAAGATCGATGCACTCGTCCATTGAGGAGTTACTAAGAGGAATGAAAGGGACTACATCAATAGCACCCATTCTAGCGTGTTCGCCGGAGTGTTTTGACATGTCAATTAATTCTAATGCGACTCCAGTAGATTTTATTGCGGCTTCCAAAACAGCTTCCGGACCACCGACCATAGTAACTACGGTTCGATTAAAATCGGCCCCCATGTCAACATCCAGTAGGCTCACTCCATCTACGCTTGTAATGGAATCAATGATGGCGTCTATGATATCTTTATCTCTACCTTCACTAAAGTTAGGAACGCACTCGATCAACGGTTGGCCCATGGCCTCGCATGGAGATTAAGGGATTAGGATTACTCATCAGTCATATAATCCAGAAGAGTTGTCAGTTCTGCCTTTCTCACTGTTTAGTGTAAGCTTCTCTAGTGAATTTAGGAAATCAGATTTTGTTATCTTTTTATTACCCTTGGATATTGCACTAACCCCTGCTTCGACAACGAGCGATTTTATCTCGGCACCGCTAAAACCATCGGTTTTTGAAGCGATTTCTTCTAGCTTAATTCTGTTCGATATAGGAGTATTCTTAGTGTGTACCTTAAGAATTGAAAGTCTACCATCCTCGTCTGGAAGAGGAATCTCAACTATTCTATCAAATCTACCAGGCCTCAATAAAGCATTGTCAAGAAGCTCCGGCCTATTCGTAGCGGCGATAATTTTCACGTCCTCTAGTGGAGCGAATCCATCCAATTCTGACAGAAGTTGCATTAGTGTTCTTTGAACTTCCCTATCACCGGAAGTAGCACTGTCGAGCCTCTTAGAACCTATGGCGTCGAGTTCATCTATGAATACAATGGCTGGGGCCCTTTTTCTAGCGAGGTCGAATATTTCTCTAACTAATCTTCCTCCTTCGCCAATGTATTTCTGAGCTAATTCAGAGGCAACTAAACCTAGGAAGACAGCATTAGTGGAATTTGCTACAGCTTTGGCCAACATAGTCTTTCCAGTGCCGGGAGGGCCGGTTAACAGAACTCCTTTTGGAGGGTCAATGGAGAACCTCTCGAAATCATCACGATTTGTGAAAGATAGCTCTACCGCTTCACGAATTTGAATGATCTGTTCTTCAAGTCCGCCAACGTCATCAAAAGTAACGGACGGTTTTTCAATTATCTCAGAAGTAACGACAAGGGGGTCCCAAGAGTCGGATAAAACCTCAATTACAGAGAGATTATCCTGATTTAATGCAACTCTGGCTCCGGGAGTCAAGAGGGATTCATCGATACGAGGATTGATGGAAACTAGGAAGACTGTACCATTTGAACTCCTGACTATTGCTCCTTCATCAGTGAGGTCCTGAATATGGCCTATTACCATAGGTGGAGTTCTGAGATTCCTAATCTCTTCCTCGAGGCGACTTGCGCGCTTCTTAACTTGGGATATTTCGCTCTCCAATAGTAACTTATCAGTCAGGAGTTGCTGTGCAGTTTCTGATAGTACCTTGATTTCAGATTGAAGATTTGAAACTGAGGATATGTTGGAGGGGTCTTCCTGACGTTGTGCGTCCGAGCCAGTTGCCATGAGTCTCGTAAGGGGTATTTGATTTCAAATAACCCCAACCCATATGTTCGAGTTCTCGTTGGAGCATACATGGCAACCTGTGAAATGTGTGGGACGGATAGAGTTACAACATTTCTTTCGGAAATCTCAGGAGCTAGGCTAAGATGTTGTTCAAGATGTATCGAATCTAATAACTTGACAGTCTTGGAAAGAAGAACTGCAACACAAACAGTAACAAGACCTGTTTCATCTAAGACAAGAACATATACGAAAAATATCACTAAGATGGAGAAAGAAGTGGCTAGAGATTTCCATATTAGAATCAAAAATGCAAGAGAGGGGAAGGGATGGACTGCGCGAGAAATGGCCAAGAGGCTAAATCTACGACTTAATGATATTCAGAAAACCGAAGCGGGAGTTCGTCCTGCTGATAATATTCTCGAGAAAATAGCTAAAGCACTGGATATCTCACTCTTCGAAGAGAGCATATCAGAACCTGAGAGGAACATTAAGGCCCCCAGTAGCAGAAGTATGACAATAGGAGATGCTCTAGATGAGTTCCTTGCGAAAGAATGAGTTCGAGGACGTCCCTCTGCATGTCATACACCTAGATCAAGATGACCCCAAGAAATGTAGTGCCAGGAGACTATCTAAACACGGACATGCGATTCTCCATAAATCTACTCGAGCGGCGCCGAAGAGAGGATTTCTTCTAGATCCTTCTAGTGGAATCCTGATGGGGCCAGATGACATGAAGTCAGTATCACGTGGAGGGTCCATCGTAGCACTAGACTGTTCTTGGAAGAGACTGGAAGAGTCTTTAGATTCTATTTCTAAGTACACCAGACTAGAAGGTAGAACCCTTCCAGTACTATTGGCTGCTAACCCAATATCCTGGGGCAAACCGGGAAGGCTTTCTACCGCGGAGGCATTCGCATCATCACTGTTCATTCTTGGCAGAAAAGAGCAGGCAAAGAGGATATTATCATGCCTCCCATATGGAGATGCTTTTCTCGAATTGAATAGGATGCCACTGGAAGCATATTCGGATGCACAAACCAATCAAGAATTAGCTGAATTGCAGTGGGAATTTTTTGATAGACCTGAATAGGCCACTACTCGCTCTCCTCAACTCTCTGTTTTGCTAGTTCTCTCATATCCTCGTGATGTGAGCCCTCGTCTATTGCTACCTGATCTGACTCGTCTACAATCTCGACACCAAGGAGAGTTTCAATTACATCTTCCATTGTAACTAATCCTTCAGTTCCTCCAAACTCGTCTTTGACAATTAGAATCTGAGATTTTGTCTCAAGGAGAATATCCAATGCCCTGTCTACGGAGTCGTTATCGCTACAGATATCAACAGGCCTAGAAATCTCTGACATCTTCTTACTGTACTCATCGACGGCAGCTCTACGAAGTATCTCACTTCTTAGAACGACTCCTCGAACATCGTCAATATTCCCTCCTGTTACTGGCATTCTACCGTGGACCATTATTGGTATCCTCTCCAAAACATCAGAAACAGTATCATCAACAGATACTGAAGTTACTACTACTCTTGGAGTCATGATATCACTGACCTTGATTTCTCTGAGTTTCAACAGATTCTGAATTACCGCCTCTTCATCTTCTTCAATTACATCAGTCTCTTCGGCTATATCGGCCAATACAGAAAGCTCGTCCCTTGTAACAGTCTCAGTCTCTACTGCAGGCAAAAGAGACCTTGTAATCTCTATCGGCTTGACTATGATCCATAGGGCGAACATCATAGCTTTCATTATCCTAGCTGACGGAATAGTAAGTTTCCTCCAGTATAGAGCTCCGATAGTCTTGGGTAGAATCTCGCTAAGTAACAGAATTGCCAAGGTTAAGACAGCGGCGGCTACATGCACAATCATGCCTCCTCCGAACTGGGTCTGTACTTCAGCGCCGACTCCCAAGGCTCCTACGGTATGGGCTATGGTATTCAAGGTCAATATTGCAGTAAGAGGCCGTTCAGGGTCATCTTTCCATTGTGACCAGAGATCGCTCACTTTGGGGTGTGTATCTTTGAGGGCGGCTATATGTCCGTGACTAGTAGAAAGTAGTACTGCTTCCAGAATACTGCACAGGAAGGATGCTCCAAGAGCTAGTGTCGAATAAGCTATGATTAGCGTGTAGTCTACCAACTATCTTTCCTCACTTTTGAGCGAAAATTAAACATGTGCGTGACACGAATGGCTGCTCCCAATTGCCTTACGACCGATTGCGACATAAATAGGTGACTGACCGCTAACCATGTGCCGGAGCCGGAATATGTCACAATTTTCATGGCTTGGCCATACGTAAATGCGCCATTACACCTAGGCCATGTAGCTGGAAATTGCCTTCCGGCGGATATTCAATACAGGTATGAAAGAGCCAGGGGGAGAAGGGTTCTGATGTGCAGTGGGTCCGATGAACACGGAACTCCGATAACAATTACTGCTGAGCAGCTGGGCGTTTCACCGCAGGAGATTGTAGACAAATATCATGATCTCGCCCTTGACTCTCTAACTAAGCTAGGCTGTGCCTGGCCTCAGAACATTGATTCAAGAGGTATCGAATATGGAGGAGCATTGTACAATAGAACTTCAGATTCGAGACATAAAGAGTTGGTTCGTGATGTTTTTACTCAATTATTGGATTCGGGATTATTGCAGAAGCAGACAATGAAACAATATTGCTCAATTTCAGAAGGTAAAGTTAGATTCCTCCCTGATAGATACGTAGAAGGGACCTGTCCTGTTTGCGGGGAAGGTGAAGCACGTGGCGACCAATGTGATGAATGTGGCTCAACATATGAGGCACATGAGTTACTCAATCCATTATCCAAATTGGATCCGAAAGCGGATATAGAGGTCAGAGATACCGACCATTTCTTCTTCAGATTAGATATGTTTCAAGAGAGCCTCGAAAAATATGCATCCACTAGGCAGTATATTTGGAAGCCTAATGTTAGATCAATGACCAAGAACTGGCTAAATATGGGCCTTAGGCCAAGAGCAGTGACAAGAGACATAGAATGGGGAATAGACATTCCACTATCAGGAAATGAATGGTCTTCGAAGAGTATCTATGTGTGGTTTGAGGCGGTTCAGGGGTACTATTCCTGTGCAAGAATATGGTCCGAAAGATATGCTACTGCAAATAATCACCCTGATGGAGACTCAGCATGGGAAAACTGGTGGAAGAAGAGCCCTAGTGGAGAGTCACCAAAGCACATTTACTTCATGGGCAAGGACAACATCCCCTTCCATACAATTATTTGGCCAGCACTCATTATGGGAATTAATGCATCATCTAACAATGGAAAGATAACCAGTGAGGCCTTTGAAGGAGATTTAGTAATGGGAACAAACGTTTCATCTAATGAATACCTCATGTTGCAGGGAGGGCAATTCAGCAAGAGCAGGAAACACGCAGTATGGTTGCCGTCATTCTTGGAGAGATATGATGCCGACTGTCTAAGATATTACTTATCCATAAATATGCCAGAAACCCATGATACTGATTTCAGATGGGAAGAATTCGTTGACAGGGTGAATAATGAGCTAATCGGAACATATGGAAACTTTGTACATAGGGTGATGACACTGACAAATAGGTTAGCAACAGATGAGGGGAACCCGTTACTGAAATATGACGATATTGAAAAGCATTCAGAAATTATCTCACAGTGCGACGATCTCGTACGTTCAGCAATAGATTCTATGGAAAGGCAGAGGTTCAAGGAAGCATTGAGATCAATTATGTCAATAGCACAAATTGGTAATCAATTGCTACAGAGATGTGCACCGTGGAAATTTCTAAAGTCCGAAGAATCACAGGAGAAAGAGTACTCTCTTTCAGGGCTAGCCCTTTCGTGGAGGCTTTGTAGAACGTTATCAATATGTACAAGGCCATTCATGCCGTTTCAATCAGAGAGGCTATGGGAAATGCTTGGTGAGAAGACCGAACTTGACAGTCAATTATGGGATAGTTCGACAGATTACTCCTCGGACCTCCAGTGGAGCGGAATTTCTCCAGAGCCTCTTTTCACTAGGCTGGACCTTGATGAAATCCTTACACATGAAATGTCATTGGCCAATGATATTAATGAGGACCCCGTCGAGAATGATAAGGAAGGAGCTGATTACATAGATTTTGAAGATTTCATGAAGGTCGAGATGAGGACCGGTAAAGTCATTTCTGTTGAAGAACATCCCAATGCGGACAAGCTCTACGTAGTAACAATACAGGACAGCCCTGATTCAACTAGGACCGTGTGTGCAGGACTCAAAGAATATTATGATCCAACGGATTTAGAAGGTTTGAATGTTGTATTCGTAGCTAATTTAGAGCCTAGGAAACTTAGAGGAGTATTGTCGGAAGGAATGTTACTAGCCGCAGATGATGGAGACGGTAATGTCAGCATTCTGACTACTAAAGGAGACATCGGCACTGGTTCAAGGGTCAGGTAACCCATCAACTCTTTTCCGAGTCATCATCAAGATCAACACGAGACTCTGCGTATTCGGCCATTGATTCCAGCCTCTGCATGAACCTTGATTTAGAATCTGAATCGGAAGATGAGGTAGCCTTTACCAACCAGATGCCTCCAAAGGCAACTTCCCACAGACCTAGAGAATCAGCTCTAGTCCTTCTGAAAATATAGTCCAATAGAGGGATCAATATGGTTGAAATACAGATCGCGATAAAGGCGTTCATGAAATCTCCGCCCTCTATACCGGAGCTGTCCCCTAGCATGGAAATACCGAAAAACACTCCAAGGAGGAATATGAAGTAAGACGCTATAGTTGTGTTCTTGAGAGAGTGATAGATGAAAGTAGCATTGTCTCCTCTGGAATTAATGAATTGAGTACGTGAAATTACATTACCCATGGAGCGGTTGAACCTTATGGGCATTACAACCATGTTGAAAATTGAGAGTAGAATAGATACTATCAGAGCTAAGGTAGTAGGAGTTTCGAGAATGGCGAAGGCAACGAATATTGCAATAATGAAGCCGAAATTGACTGCGAAATCAACGAATAGTCTCAGTGATGCTCTTGCGCTTCCCACTTCCTCATATCCATCAGGTATGATTTTGGGCTGAGATTTGGGCCTCTTCTCTCTTGGTGCCCTGGGCTTCCGAGGCTCTTTCTTCTTCTTGGCGGCGGCTTTGGCTTCCTTCTTCTTAGCACGTCTTGATTTAGTGGCAACAGGCGCTGGTTCAGCCTTAACTGGAGTGGGTTTTGTGACTACTTCTTCCTTCTTGTCTTCTTCTGAAATCTTTCCTGCTTTCTCCAATAGTCCCATATTCGCACCTCAATTATATAATTATGAATAAATCTCGCCCATCTCTTGGTAAATTGCAAAACCTGGTGAAGCGACAAAGTCTCCGATCTTTTCCTCCGGAAGCTCCCCCAGTACTCTATTGATCATAGAGAAAAATTCTGCCTTGGTTTCATCATCACAGTCGCTTGGATCATCCCCCACTTCCTGGAAGAGGGGGAAGTCATCTGAGGAGACGAAGGAATTAATGAAATCCTCATCCATATCACCGAGCAGATTGTTGACGATTTCGAAGAACTGTGGGAACAAGCCTGCTGAGTCCTCTTCAGTGTCGTTACTCTGAGCTTCTGGTTCTTCTTCGTAATCATCATCAGGGGAGGAAATTAGCTCCACGGTTGGCTTAATTGCGAGAAGATCTTGCTGTTGCTTTTTTCTGAGTACAATAATTTCCCTGTCCAGCTCTGAGCCAAAACGATCGGAGAACCTATCCATCAGGGAACCCACTTGGCCAGAAGAAATTCTATCTATGTGGCCATACATGCTATCCCTGCTTTCTATTGTTGGGGAGTCGCTGTCAGATTTCCTCTTCTCCCAATGGCTTTGAAAATCATTCTTTGGCTCTTCATCAGTAGGATTTTCGATATCTTCAAGCTCATTTACAGATTGAGGTGTTTCGTTAGCTTCGACCGGTGGTGGGGGAACTGGGATAGGCGGGGGCGGGGGTAAACTAAGTC
>CENG01126067.1_pt1 | contig 39944 bp, 52 predicted proteins | sample 530131 | NCBI WGS metagenome assembly CENG01 (sample SAMEA2591057, study PRJEB7988) | marine metagenome | biome: marine biome (ENVO:00000447); feature: surface water (ENVO:00002042) layer; material: saline water (ENVO:00002010), including plankton (ENVO:xxxxxxxx) | depth 5 m
TAACAGCAGGGTCTAACATACCGGCGGCAATACTAGCAACCGTTCCTGTCATACCGGCGTTATGTAATATTTCTGCGTTTTCTTGATACTTTAAAAGTTTTTCACGGATTGCCATAGCATGTTCTGCACTAACAGCATCACCAAAGTCTTCTGTATATTCAGGATTGATACCCTCAGACAAACGTCCAAAGGTATCTTCATCCAATCTAAAGTTTTCATCAGGAGTGTAATCATCTGCGTCAATAGAGTTAAGATATACGCCAACACTGTTGTTAGAACTAAAAGCCGCACCAATAGTATCAGTAATACCGACACTCTGCGATTCTCGTAACCGAATGTCTCCAATTAACTCATTGGATTCAAAAGGACGAGGGTTAGATAATATACTCATTTATTCTCCTTTAATCTACTAAACGGCTGTTACGCTTTAAATAGCCTTCCATTAGTTTAATATCTTTTTCTTTCTTCTAAATTGAAGGGTCTAATCTACGCTCTTCTTGGTCGATTATCTTCTTCAACTCCTCAAGTTCGTTTGTTAATCGAACGTATCGTTCTTGGTCTTTAGCGTCCTCAATATCAATAGCAGGTCTATCATATTGGAATATACCGCCTAAAGCATAAGATTGAATTGATTTGCGGTTTGCATTTTCAATTTCTTTAATCTGTCTTGAGACTCTTCTTAAATCTGCTTTATTTCTAGCAAGATTATGATGAGACATAGAACGGCTTCCTTGTATTTGTTTGATGTCTTCTGCTGTATAAGTAGCAAGAGAGCCATCAGACCTTTGAACGATTTCACCAAAATCACCACCAAGCTTAGCACGTAAATACCAAGTACGTCCATTCTCAGATGGGACAAGAACAAGGTCTTCTGGTTCATCATAGCCAAACGCTTTACCGTGTTTTTCTACGTATTTCTTAGCAAGCTCATTAGAGATTATTTCCACTTCTGGGATGTTTTCAAACACCGGACTCTTCATAGCAACGCCATTAACTGTAGTCCAAGATTTATCAACTTCGTCTCGTGCTTTACTAACTGCAATGTCAGATGGATATCCAAGCATTCCATAATAATCAGCACGTTTGTTGATTTCCTTAGCCATACCAAGTGGGTAACTATCTCCATCATCTCTTTCAATAGAAGATAAGGCTTTTCTAATCTCCTTTGCTTTTCCAGAGCCTGCAAATTTAGTTACATCAAGGTCAGAGTTTTCCAAGGTACTAATAGCTTGTACAAGAGCTTGTCGTCTATCTAGTTTACCGTAATCCCTACCCAGACTATATAAATCAATAAGAGTCTTAGCGTTTCCATCCATATTCTTAGTATGGCGTTCAAGCGATTTCGAGTCATCCCTCATTCTTTCTATGTAATCAAGACCATCAGAAACATCTGGTTGGTCAATCATTTCTTCAACATTCTGAGAAGTTAAAGTAGTAATAGAAGCTATAGCGTTAGTAATCTCTGGAAGTGTTTCATTCATTCGATTAGCAACATCTAACTTTCTATCCATCTCTAATGAAGGGTCTAAAGTTCCATTTGCAACTGATTGCTCAATCTGGTCTAGCTTCTTAGCGAATACTTTGCCTCTAACTGTTTCGTCAATCATGTGTTGACTACCAGCTTCGTATAAAGCTAAACCTTCTTGTAGTTTAACATTATCCTTAGCGTCTTTAAGATGAGAAGCCCACAATGTTGTTTTCTCAGTTGTTGACAATACTCCTGGGTACATCTGTTCAAAAGCTTCAAATTCACCGATAAATTCATTAGTACCAGTGAGATTCTTTAGAACTGCTTTAGCCTTAAAGCTTGTATTTGTTAAACGTGTAATATCGTTTTCACGTGCTGTACTAAGTGACTTCTCAAAAGCCGGTCCTAATACTGGATGTTCTGAAATCTTTGTTTTAACGCCTTGATAAGTTACTTCTTTACCTAAAATCTGCTTAACAGTTGATAAAGCTGTTTCGTCAACATCTGCGTTATTTGCAATGTTGTCAACCATTTTTGGAAGAACTTCATTATAATAATCATCCTTTGATAGTCCAAGTATTTCGCTTGTGTTTTCAATCCCGCTTAACCAACTTCCAACTTCCTGTCCTTCTAAAGAGTTAAGACCTATAGTTGTTAAGTTGTTAATCTTAGATTGTCTGTTCTTTTCAATAAGATGTTGATTATATCCTTCTTTAAATTGAAGCATTGAATCATTAGTTATCTTATTAAAACCAACCAAACCATTAGTGTTAAGGTTTTGAAGAACGCCTGTAGTTTCTTTATTATCAACTACATAACCACTTCTCCACTCATTAAACTTTTCTTCATCTTCAAATGAATCATATCCACCACGCTCCGCTAAATCCCTTTCCATACGCATACGAACGTCATTAGCATAGTTCATACCAATCAAGCGTTGGTGAGCTTCTTCTTGAGCTTTGAACTCTCGCTCTTTTTCTTTAAGCTTATTAATCTCACCTGTTTTCAAAATTCCCAACGCATTAGCTAACTGCTGTGTTCCATACCCCGCTGTACGGTCTGCAACTGGTCGTGCGTTAATCTCAACAGGAGTAGGAGCGGTTGTGTCAATAGCCTCAATTGAACGTAGTTTTTCAACCTTTGCTCTAGCCATTATTGTAGTCCTCCTATTTTATAACTTCTTTGTGTACTTGTTTGACCAAGCGACATGTTTGGGTTTGTTGACATGTTTTGTGGAGTGTAGGAAGAAGAGAAGCTTTGCTGACCTGTGTTTATACTTGTAGATGTTGCTTGCTTCGTTGATGTTGCTCCTGCATCTCCAGATGCCATACCCGCTGTACCCGCCGCCACTGCGGTGTTAATTGTGTTAATTGTTAGAGTTCTCCAGAAATTAGCTTTAACTGCCGGTTGTAGAGAATCTAATTTAGCTTGTGCGGAATTAATAGCCGCTGTTTCTTGTCTTTCAGCATTTCGTGATGCAAAGTTAAAATTGCTCTCGATGTTAGAAGCTGTTAATCCTTCTTGTGCTTCAAAATCATTAAGCAAAACATCAATAGATAAGCCTGCAACGCCTGCTTCGGAAGCGGAAACCCTTGCCTGAGCTTGGGCTTCCATTCTTTCCTTGCTAACCTTCTCTAATTTCTGAGAAGATTCTTTACGTTTCTGAGCTTTCTCGTCACGAACTGCATCTAGTTTATTGTCTCGTTCAGTAATATAAGACTGTCTGGCTCTGTCGTTTGCCGCCATCTGTGCTTTCTGAGCCGCTTTTTCTGCACTGAATTGCATGAATGACTGAGCAATTATTAGAGCCGCTAATACTGCTAAAGGCATTTCTTATCTCCTTATAATCGTTGTCCTCTATATGTATAGAAAGCTTCCCAACCTGCGTTTAAAATACCAAAAGGTAAGTAGCTTCTGTTTACGATAGAGATTACTGCTCGTGTGTTTTCTGCTTGTACTGGAACAACAAATGTACCAGACTCCAAAGCAACCTGTCCAATAATGTTATTAGAAGAACCAATTACACGCCCGTTGAAAGGGTATGTATATGTAGAACCATCTTCTACTAATACCTCAACTTCAAAAGAACCAGAATCAGAGTAAGACACATCAAAGTTCCTTAGAACCAAATGTCCTTCTGTAACTGCTTGTTCTTCTTCACGTATGAACTGTTGTGAGAGTGTATATCTACTATCAAATAACAAACCAATAATACACTCTGCCTCGGAGAAATCCCCTTGAGCCGTGATAACTGTTTCTGTTGCTATGTCTTCTGTAGTAATTGTTCTGATAGGAAGAATAGCTTCTTCTGAAAAATCAGGACCTTTTAATACAACTAAATCATCCACATCATCCACAATAAACGGTAACGTCCAAGTTGTTTCTTTTTCAACTGGGTCATACACACCTAATACACGTAACTGTCTGTCCAGGTGAACAACAAAATCAATGTCATCTTCTGGGCTTTTTGGAGCTACTGTCATTCTCTCTAAATATGTTTTACCGCCTCGTTCTAATATCAAATAAAGAACATCTTCTATAAAAGATACATCAAGAATATTTGCATCTTTAAATACCCATCTATGGTGTGCTGATTGAACACGTTGAGCGTCCTTACCTGCATCATACCATTGATAAACATAAAGAGTATCTGGTGTATATGAACTTAGTGTAAGTAGGATGTCCTCATTAGGGCTTGCTTCCATTTTAAACACATCACGAGCGATATATTTTGGAACGTGCTTTGTAATATCAGCCGCTTCCCCTGTATCAGAGTCATCATTAATAAAGAACTCACGTAAGCCAGAATAAACACCACGTATAAACGTGAAGAACAGGTTTGACCCTGTTGCAACTGGTTTTGTATCAGCGTTAATAATGTAGTTAGTAATAGGTTTAAGTTCTACTGTTTTATTACTTAGACCATCATTACCCACTAATTCAAACTGCGCCCTGCTAGAAAATATGATAGCCTTATTCGCAAATGGAACAGCATATCTAAGTATAGATATTTTATCATGTGAAGTGTTGATATCAATTGGGTCTGTATCAAGAACAGTTGTAACTGTTTTACGCCAGAAATTAGAGTATTCTCCGTTCTCTGATAATACAACATTCTCGTCAACTAGAAAACCAAGTCTGTTTCTATGTAAGAAGATATCGTTAATCTTGCTTCCAATAAATGAAGATTTCTTGTTTGTTTCATCATCACCTGCGGTTCTTTCTCCCCAAGTGTTAACATCAAACGTAAACGTACCATCAGACTCACGTGTTAATCTATGTGGCATAGTGGTTGCATCATATTTATATTCTATGTCTTGGGCAAGTGTTTCTTCCCAAACTCCAGTACCGTCCGTACTAGACACGTATTCCACGTAATGGTCGTCATAATTATTATCTTCTGAACCCGCTACTTTGACAAAGAATCCAGGCTCTGTAACTGATGGAAGTTCGCTGAATGATTGGACTGTGTCTTTGATAGCTACAAAATCTGAATCATTCGGACCTTCTGCTTGAATTGTAAAATCAACTGTTGAGCCTCTTTGTATGTATATTAAGCTACCAATTTTCTTAATTGTATAACCAGTTAGGTTTTCATTTAACTGAGTAACCAAGGAATCAACCGCTGTCTTAGTGTTGAAAGATGAGCCAGTAGTGTAAGTTGCTACTTCTGTTCCATCAATTTTAATAGAGTATGTATCGGAAGCTCGCATAACATTCACGAATACCATCGCTTCTGGGTTTCTTACGGTTGATTTTGTAGTATCAATAGCTGTTGTAACTTCTCTGTTTGCAACAAAGGTTACGTCTTTAATTGTTGTCAACTCAAAACCATTCTTAGCATCAGTTGATGTTAAATATCCTTTACCGCTTGGGAAGTTTACAGTCTTCTCGTTACCCATAAAATCAAAGACTTTTAGGTCTCCGTTTGTGATAACAACAATATAACGCTCTGTAGCGTCTCGGTTAATTGTGTGAATCTTTGAATTTCCAAAAGTAGTATCAGAAAGCTTTGCAACATAAAACGAAGGAGAGCGTGGTAGTAATCCATAAGCCACAGAAGAGTGACAATTAACCTGTAGTTCAGCTTGAGAACTTCTTCGCAAAACTGGAGGTTGTTGAGAAATACCATTGAAAAGGTTTGGTATATCTTGGTGAATTAATGGCATGACTACCTCCTTATCTAGTTACTCGGTTTCTTGTTGTAATTCGTTGAGCAGTCTGAGAGTTTAGAACATTAGCGCCTTGCTGAATTTCTTCTTCTACTCTTAACTCTAATAGAGCTTCTGCTTCGTCTTTTTCGTCATAAGAACTCAAAGTTTGAGAACTTACTGTGTCCTGTTGAAGAATACGAGCCGCTCTTACTTTTATATATTGGCGGGCAACTTCTGGTAATTCTTCCCACTCCAGAAATTCTACAAGAGTTACGTCTAATGACTCAGAAATAACGTAAGTGTTATTCTCTGTATCGTAGAACCTTGTTCCACGTGCAACAATCGTAGAAGACGTGATAGGCTTTGCAACCAGTGCATTCTTCGGGACTAATAATTCGTTATCTAAAGTTGGTTGGATTGTATATGTATCAATAGTGTTGAATTTCCAACCTTTTCGTTGTACATTTCGTGAGGTGTTTAATAACTCCGCAACTGCGTTTTGTACGTTTAAGTTAGAAGAGCCAGTTAACGAGTTCACTGGTGATACACCCATGTTTCGCAGGATATCGTTTACCGCTTCTAGTTTTGTAGTGTTCGCTACTGCCATTTTCTATCTCCTTAAAAAAAAAGAGGAGAACCTAAGTCCTCCCCTTATATCATAGCCCTCTCTGGTACGCATTATTTAAGAGGCGTAGAGGGTTTGTCAAATTATGCTGTTTTCAATTCAACCGCACCTGCTGAACGCAAGATGCCGTGACCCATAGCGTATTTAGCAACCATTAGTGTACCTTGACGGTCAACCATGTAGTCACTTTCAATAGATAGGTCAAGAAGTTTAACAGTACCAACAGCAGATGGGTGCATGATTAATGCAACCGATGTTGAGAAATCACCTTGGTACTTAGAAAGACCAGTAGTGATGTTTGTTGATGGTAGGTTGTTAGTCTTCTGAACTGCGATACCTGCAATCATAGCGATAACACCTTTAGCATAAGAACCTTCACCACCAAAATCCTTGTGGATTGTTTTAGGGTGGTCAAGTAATTCGTAATACTTAGTCGGTGAAACGTATAGAGTACGGTTCTCAGATGGAATGTTCTTACCATCAAGAGCCGCCGCCGCCGCAAATACGTTTGCAACGAATACGTTAATATCAGAGTCCATAGCCAAGTCAACCAACTCTGTACCACCTGGTTCGCCAGTTACAGGAGATGTAGAACGAGCCGCTAGGTATCCCATGCGTAGAACACGTTCGTCAGCGTGTAAAGCTAGTGCCTCACCAAGCTGAGTAGAGTATTCACCACGAACATCATAGTGGTTCATTGCTTCATCTAGGTTGAAGATGAATGTGTTCGCAACCAATAAGTCATCAATTGTGATTACACGTTCAGCGTGGTTAATTGCTGTACCCAATAGTTGCTCACCTGGAGTCATGTAAGCCGCAGATGTACGACCAATCATTGGGAACTGAGCGGATTTACCACTAGAAATTGTGCGGATGATGTGCTTGTCTGGAGACATCATTACGTTAGCGTTGTTGAAAGCCGCTAATACTTCGCCTGAGAACTGTTTCAGGAAAAGAGCCTTACTATCGCCAGCGTTGTTAATAGCACCGCTTTGTGTTACTGTAAAGTTAGCCATTTTTTATTCCTTATAATTTAGAATTCATTAGTTTACGGTCATGTTCTTTTCGGAACGCAGGTGACGTTTTATAACGAGGGTCGTTAACTGCCGCCGCTACCTGTGACCAATCTTCGTATGCTTGTACGGAAGGAGTAGAATTCTTACCTTGTAATAAATTTCCGTCCTTACCTACTGCTGATTCATACTTACTATTCAAGTAAGAAACAGCCATAAGTACGCCTTGTTTGTTTGAAGGGTCAGTGATATCTACAGATACGGCTTCGTTGAAAGCTTTTAACTCTTGTGAACTTAGGTTAGCCTTAGCCCACTCTGTTACTTTCTGGAAGCGTTCTTCACCACCAACAGTCTCGAGGATTTCGGATTCTGCGTTCTTAATCGTAGATTTATAGCCTTCAACCATCATTTCTACTTTATCACGTGTTAGTCCTACTGCCTCAAATTTAGCGTAATCTTCATCTGTGAAACCATCATTTTCGATGTAACGAGAAACAGTTTCTTCTAAATCAAGACCTAATTCATCCGCAGTTTCTTGAATAGTTTCAGGCTGATTTTCGCCTTCTACTTTTTCACTGGTTTCTGACTTAGATTCTAAAGATTTAGCATATGCTTCCCATGTTTCAAAGCCCTCGGGTAGACCCGCAGGACGTTCAGAATTTTCTTGTTTTGTCTCAGAAGGGATTGACTCCTGAGCTTTATCCAAAGCTTCTTGAGCTTCTGGAGTAATCTCGGTTAATTGCGGTTCGTTTGCCACGCCTGTTTGAATTACCTCTGCCATGTTATGACCTCCTTATTAGTGTGATACTTTGATTGAACCGTGTGGTAAAGCTTTTACTTCTGCTTTTGCATTCTTAGCTTTTACCTTTGCCAAAACTTCTTTATCTGCTTCTTTTACAGGAGCGATAGGTTTAGATTTGTTTTCTTTAGCCATGATTATTATCCTTGTGCTTGTTGCATAATCTGCTGTGCTTGCTCTGGGTTTTCTTGTGCTACTTGAGCCGCCGCCATTGCCGCCGCAGATTGTTGTTGAAATTGTTGTGCTTCCTCGCCCATTCGGAGGAATCCTTCTCTCTCGATACCCCACGCTGTTGCTAGTCTATCCACCATCTTCTCGTCAGGTATATAAGTCTTAGCCGCTTCTGGACCTAAAAGTTGAATTACGTTCTGATAAAAACCCAATAACTTCTGTAAGTCTGCGCCTCGACCAAGGGCATCTAAACCTGTTACAATACGAGGTTCAATTGCTCCTGATGGAAGTTGTGTTAACTTGCTTGCCTTTTGCATGGCGGTCATAATAATATTAAGAAGTGGAAGTTGTAGTTCCTGTGCTAGGATGGAATAAACACCACCTAGCGTTTGTTCTAACTCTTCTGCTACTGTTCTAATTTCTTCCGCTGTTACTCGCTCTGCGTTACGTTGAACCGCTGAGTTTAACAAGAAAGCCTTGCCAAGTTCGTTCTCTAAACGAGCCTCTGCGTTGGCTAATGCGCTGAAATCAAAAGATTTGTTTGCTTGAATTGTTTGAACTTCTTCTGGTCTACCAATTAAAACGTCTCCGTTGTTTGCGTTTGCAAACTTATCAACACGAATACGAGAACCTGGGTCAATCAACCAGATGATACGAGATAATGAGGCGATACCCTCTACACTTGCTCGGCGATATCCTTCGAGTGAAATCAAGTCGCCCATGTATGATTCTACAAATCCACGACCATAATCGTCTCCAGCAACTCGGCTGAAACGTAATGGTAGGAAAGGTAGTTTATCTTTCGGGTATTCTGAATGAGACGTTGCAATGAAGTTGCCCTCAATCTCTTGGTCTACTATCCACTTGTCCTCTACTAAACGAACCCAAGTATACAATTCTACGTTGGAAGTGCGTTCTTCCTCTGGGTTACTTGATTCTGTCAATGCAGATTTCATCTCAGGTGGAAGTACAGTAGGGGAAATTTCTTCTTTAATTAAAATTTCAACCACAGAACCAGTAGCGTCACGGACGCAAACGTATTTATCCATATGAAATACACGCATTTGTTGGTCTTGGTTGATGTGTAACAAGACGTTACCTGTTACAACTAGATGTCTTAATGCTTCAAACATCGCTACACGATAGCCGTTGTTTTCCACTTCATCCATAATTCTTTTCTCTACCTTGGCAAGCGCAGAATCTGCTTTAGCTGATAAAGCTGAATCGCCTGTCTGTCCTGCAAGTTCGTCCATTTTCTCTTTAGAGAATTGGAGACGGAAGAATGGAGAGTTTGGTGGTAACAACGCAATAAGTAACTTGGCTGATAAGTTGTCAACAGCCCTTGCACCAAAGCTAGAATATGGTTGAGAAATTTCGTCACCTGATTTTAAGCCCTGCTCTGGCATGACGAATGGAAGCGTTAGTTTGGCAGATTCTCTTGCTCGTTCTAACGGTTTTTCACGGTCTGATTCTAGTTTTGTATAGCGAGTTTTAGCTGATACAGTTGGATTGTCAGCCATATTTTACTCCTTATGTTGGAATGTTTAAACCTGAACCACCACTTGTGCTTCCTAAGTCGATACGGAAACGTGATGTACCTGAGCGTTTCTTGTTAGCCTTACTGTCTGCTCGTTTATCTGTTTTGACGAGTTTCTTCGGCTTATCTAGGACTCCTGTGTCCTTCGGTGCGTCAGGTAAAGGTTCGGGTTTGATTTGTTTAGGTGAGAACATGCTACCCATTGTCATAACTCCTTGCTTTATATTTATAAATTAGTCTTTTATACAACTGCTTAGGAGTTAATAAAAAATCATTAATACCCAAAACAGCCATTACGGATTGTACGCATAAAAAAAGACCCCAAGGACTTTTAAATCCAAGGGGTCTATCTACAACCAATATCCTACCACCCTTTCCGAGAGTGTTAAGGAGGGTCTGTTTTTGGGTTTTAGGATATGCTGTGATTTCGAGTATATCTTGATGTCTATCTAACACGATTAGGTTGCCATTGTCTTCTTCTTTTACGATAAGTGTATGACCAAAATTATTATCAATGAAATACTTCCACCAACCTGCGGTTGACCCACATGGTTGGAATACAACATAAAACCTACTCGATTGTTGTTTTGCCTGTGAGGGCTGTGAGTACGCTGTCGTCAACTCCTGTTTCTTCCTCGAGTTTGGTTTTAATGAATGAAATTATCCTTTGCTCGCCTATGCGTATGGCGAGGTCAACCTCTGAAATCGGCTTTGTTGGAAGTTTGTTTGGAAAATTCTCCTCCAACATTTTTATGATATGTTTCATGCTTTTCTCCTCTATATAATGGTGTCTAACGTATCGTTTCTTTGTTTAATAGGTCGATGAAGAAGTCATTAAACTTTTCTCCTCTAAATAATAACTCAGGAGGGGTGTGATGATATTCACTACTACTGATGTAAGTTCTTGTATAATAAACATCATTTCCAGTATAGACTTTAATAATAAACACAAACTGGTCTCGTTCAGGCATATATTCAGTATGAGCAATAATAGAATAATTTCGCATCTTATTAACAAGCACTTCATCTGCTGTTCTAAGTATAATATCTTTTATTGATTCAGTTCTTAGAGGGACATCAATTGGTATTGCCATGAGAGCCTCTTCGTTCTCCAAGTAATTCTTGGACTTCTTCGATATTTGGTTTCTTCTCGAGACACATATACATCATTAAACTTGTTAAAGCATGTGCTAGGTGTCGTTCTCCTGATTCTGGGTCAAAGATTTCGCCCTCATAGTGTGAGGCTAAGTGTCGTTGACAGGCGTGTAGATAACGCTCTGGTTCTTGACACAATCTCCAGTTATCATCTCCATACTTCTTCGCACCAAACTCCACAATTTTGATTGCTTCTTCTAGTGCGCTTCGGAACTTCCAAGCTTTCAGAAGGGGTGACTTATCGCCATCCCACTTCTTGAAGCCTGATGCGTCTACATTTTGTGTAGATGTGTTTCGGGTCTCCATAATGTGTATTCTCCTGTTTCTTTATTATAATCATCGTGGCGAAGCATCCAAGCCATTTGTGCTTGTTTGATTGCTTCCTCCTCGCCTCCGTGTTTTTCAAATGCTTTTACGATTACATCCCAAATCTCTTTAGGGTCTTCCAGTTCTCCAATAAGCTTATCGCATTTAATCTTGCCAACGCCTGGGCATCCCTTGTAACCATCAACTGGGTCTCCAGTTAACACTTGTTCAAAGAAGAATTTATTAGTACCAACCACACGCTCTTTGGAATCAGGTCTATAAACCTTTACTCCTTCGACTTGTGTTAAGTCCTTATCTTGTGATACAATCACACAATTCTTTCCGTGTACTGGATGTGTAGCTAGGATTGCCATGACATCATCAGCCTCTAGGTTAGGATAAACCACTGCCTTATATTTCTCTTTCATGTATTCTTTACATGCCTTGAGTGTTAGTGGAGGCATAACGTCTGCTCGGTTAGACTTGTATTGTTCGGATACAGTTGTCCTAAAATTGTTATCGTCTGAGATACAAATCACTGCTTCCCCTTCTCCACCTACTTTCCTGATTGTTGAATCTATAAGTTGGTCGATGATGTTAAAAGCCTCGTTCTCGTCTGCAATTAGCGTCCAATACCCATCATCCCATCTGTAACCTCTTTGAGAGGCTGAGGATGCTTTGTATGCAAAGATATCTGCGTCAATCAATAAGTGTTTAATCGCCATGGTAGTCTATGTACCTCCCTGCTGTTTTCATTAGTTTTGGGTTATGCCTAAAATGTCCAAGCCCTATGTTACAATTAGAACATAATAAACCTCTTACTTGTCCAGTTGTATGGCAGTGGTCAACATGAAACTTATTAGGAGAATCATCTTGGTCTACTCCGCATATAGCACATTTATTGAGTTGTTTTCGTAGCATTTCATCGTATTCTTTTAAGGTCATGTTATATTCTCGTTTATAGTGACGCTCTGTCACCTCTCCTATATAACAAGTTTTACATGTTCCTTTTCCTTCGTAGAATTGTGAGGGGTGTTTTACGACCCCACACTTATTACATTTTTTAAATGATTCCATTTATCTCCTAGTGTGTTTCAGCCCATGAGTTACCTACTTTGTACTCACCATCTAGTGGGCATTTAAATTTAAAATGTTCCCCTGCTTCACGGATAGCATCAACCATTGTCTGACCTACTTGGTCTTCCAAGCCTTCTTTAACTTGTACTTGCATTTCATCGTGGATGTTACCAACGAATTCATAATCATCTCCGCCTTTACCGAATGGCACTAGACCACTCTCTTGGAGTTTTTTATCTGCAATTACAAGGGCTTGTTTCATAATTAAAGCACCTGCTGATTGAAGTAGAGTGTTAAGTGCTGAGTATTCATTACGAACAAACAACCTACGACCATCTAAACCTACTAAGTAACCTTTGGCTACTTGTCTGCCTACTGCATCAATAAGTTTAGCATACGCAGGGAGTCCTTCCATAAATCTATCACGTAGCACTTTACCTTGTTTACTAGAACCGCCAATAATCTCACCTAGCTTTGCATCTCCTCCACCATAAATAAGGGCGTAGATGAATGTCTTAGCTTGGTCTCGCTCTGATAGTCCTGCCATTTCTTGGTTGTGGGTGTGGATGTCTCCTTCTAGGATAACCTTGGCATATTCACCATTATCCCAGAATGCGAGGAAGTGCGCTAAACAACGCAACTCTAAACCACTGGCATCACAACCTACGATTTTATAACCAACTGGAGAACTAAATAAGCTTCGGCACTCATAGCCGTATCCACCTTCTAATCCTGTTTTTGGTTTACCTGTTTTCTTGTTAACCTTTACGCTTGGTACTTGTGCTACATTCGGCTTGCTATGAGTACACCGACCAGTAACAGCACCATTCGTATTAACATATCCGTGAATACGTCCATCATTATAATCCTCTAAAGCTTTTAACCATCCACCACCTTTACCGTTCTTACCTGCAACCATGCTGAGGATTTTATTCGTCTTCATGTATTCCAAGATAAGCTTTGCTTCTTTGAACGGTAAGTTAGATAGAATCTTTTCATCCACCTGTGGTTTACCACTAGGTGTCATAACAGTCGGTTTCCAGTTATACTGTTCCTTCAAGGCACGTGCGATGTGGTCGCCTGAGCCTGGGTTGAAAGGTGTATGTCTCTTCTTTAAAGGACCTGCCTTAACCAGTTTGTTAAGAGCCGTTTTCGTTAGCCCAGTAACATCTGATTTATAAACGTCATTAACAAGTTTTGTCTTCGTACTTGCCTTATAGGTTGCACAGTCATATTCAATATACATATATTCAGGTGATTTCATTTCATTATCCCACCCTCCGAAGTGTTCTCGTAACTCCTCGGTAAGTTTTTCTTTCTGTAGGATTAGTTCGTTTCTTAGTTCTAAAGCTTTGTTAGTATCAAAGTGCCAACCAAAACGACTTTGTCTTGATATAACTTCTAAGAACTTATGTTCAAGGTCAATGGATTCTCGAGAGAACCCTTGTTTAAGTAAGTAGTTATAAAGTTTAACAGTTACAGTTACGTCTTGGTCGCAATACTCAATCATTTCCAAGTCAGGAGTAGACCAATCTGAGGTCTCACCGTAGTCTCCTTTCAGTTCTCCAAGTCTGTAACCCCATGCTTTTAATGAGTGTGAACCATACAGTTTTCCAGTAAAGCCTTTCGGCAGTCCGCCTCTTCTGTGCCAGTTCCAATCATCATTCATAAGGTTTGTTTTTATTAATCGTGATACAGCTAGTGTATCAATCACACGACCTTTTGGATTGAAGTCGTAGATTTTTTGTATCGCAGGAATATCATAGTCAATAATGTTATGACCAACAATATAATCTGCTTCTTGTAGAAGCTCTATACCGTCCTCGATTGAAGGGCAATTAAAGACTTCGGGGATTAGCTTCTTTGCTCGTTCTGACACGAACCTTCGCTTCTCCCCAGTCTCCAAGCATTCTACGTTTATACAGTGGATTTCTGAGACTGTTGGTAATAGACCATCACTCTCTAAGTCAAACGCTAAACGCTTCATTATAGTTCCTTTTTCTCTTCTGAACTATCAGTAGTGTTTGTTGTGTCGAAGTCAAAGCCTGTTAAATCGGCTTCTAGTTTACGCCCTGTTTCAGGGTTATAAATTAGACGTACTGTTTGTCCAGTACCCTGTCCTGACATTCTGTCCTTCAAACATCTCCAGATAGTTTCATTTCTGCTTTCAACATCATCTGATTGTTGGTCACGCTCAATACCAAACACGAAGTTCGCATATTGTGTGATTGCTTTGCCTCCTGCAAAGTCATCCATTGTTACCCGACCACCTTCTTCATGTGATGATTGTTTCGTTTCTTTCTTACGCAAGTGTGCAATGTAGAACAACGCAAACGGAAGTTCTTTGTTAAGGTCGTTAAGTCCACGCATTAACTTGGAAGTCTCGGATAGTTTAGAACCACCCTCGAATCCATCCATAATGTATGTTACGTGGTCAAAACAAATGACCGTACACCCTAAACCAACGTGCATGTAGCGGATGATGTTGAGGATGTGATTAGTTTCTTCGTTACCATTTACTTTGTACATAAATAGTTGGTCGTCTAATACATCTAACGTAGCTTCAAACTCCTCTTTATTATACTCAGATTCAGGTATATGATATAGAACACTGTCTATTTTACCTGCAATTGTTGCCTGAGTTAGTTTGAGGTTTGGTTCTTCTAAGAGAATCATACCGACCTTTTGCTTACTTCGTGATATAAGGTCTGCTGAAATCTCCTTTAGTGCATCGGTCTTACCACACCCTGTTCCTGCTCCAATTAAATACATCTCATGTGGTCTAATACCAAAGGTGTAATTCGTTACAGTATCCCAAGGGTATGGGAATCCTTTCTGCATTAAGTCTTCCTTCATGCTTCTTACGTCTCTTGATGAGAAGATGCCTTGAGGTTTATACTTCTCGGCTTTCCAAATGGAATTCTTCAACTCATCACCACGTCCTGATGTTAACATTTCGTTAGCGTCTTTTAGTGGTAGACGTACAATGCTTACCTTGCCTGGACTGAATAACCCAACACAGTCTTCTACGGCTTTGTTCCCTGCATCGTCATTATCGAACATAAAGATAATCTCTTCAAAGTTCTCTTCTAACCAAAGCATGTGTTCACTTAGTTGTTTGTGTGCGCCTTGCGCTCCTTTAGATATGGAGATAACTGGGTATCTGTTGCCCCATACCTGTGAAATACTCATAGCATCCCACTCACCTTCTGTGATGATAATCCGAGTACCTTTAGACCAAAGTTGCTGACCGAACATAATTGCGTTCCCTGCATCACCAACCCATCTAAGGTCTTTCTTCTTACCCTCGGAAGGTCTCTTGACTTTCTGTGCTACCATTTTTCCTCGGTTGTTATAATAACCAAAGGCGACATAGTTGCCAGTGCTGTCTTGACCTGCACCTGTTGAGAAGAAGTCCATCGTCTCTTTTGTAATCCCTCGTACTGCTAGAGGGGCGTAGTCTTTAAGTCCATCGACTGACGTGGTTTCTATTTCTTCTTCATCTTTTGGTGGAGGTGTGTAGTGGTTACATGCGTAACATTTTGATGAACCGTTTGTGTACATTGCTCTGCCGTCTGACGAGCCACATTCGGGGCATTCTTCGTGGTGTGAGAATACACTTTCATCGTTATCTTTTACTGTTCCCAAATTACCTCCTTCTATCTATTCATAACTTGCTACTCTTTTATCTTCTCGCCATCTCATAAATACTGGTTGTCTAAGGCTTTCATAGCTATCATCAGGCATGTACTTAACTTCGATTACTTTACCAATCGGTTGTTCAGCCCATGCTTGGATGCGCTCGTCTCTTGTTAGTTTACCTGCACCTACGTTGATATATTTACCTTTGTAGTTACAGATGAAACTTCCAATCATTCCTTTTAGTTTTCCGTATTTATCAACAGCTTGGTTAACTCCTACTACTACCAAGTCCACGGTAGGCTCGGGTTTAAGCTTCATCATATCCCATGAACGCTTACCTTTTTCATAAATACCCTCGGCACTTCTAATCATAATTCCCTCGGATGCTGTGTACATGGTGTATGTGTTCATAATCTCATATACATCTTCACAATAATGTGTGGTTATAATTTTTATTTTAGAAGTTGGTTTGAGGAATGTACTCTTGAGATTCTTCAATAGACCAAGCCTTGTTGAGTATTTCATCAACTCGTCTCTTCTATCAAAACAATCAAACAAGTGTAATTCCAAGTCCTCTGAGGTTACGTTTTGTTTACGAACCTTTCCGCTTATGTCTTTAAATGGTGTGTATGGGATATATAACTCACCAACCCATTCCATTTCAGGTCGGGCTTTCACGAGGTGTTCAATCTCTTTTAAGATGTGAGAGACACTTGTTATTTCGTTACCTTGTCTGCTGATTGCTCTGACCTTGCCATCAAAGAACCCGACAACAACTGGAACTCCGTCTAGTTTCTCGGAGACGTAGCTTGGATATTTAACTCGTTTCTCGTCAAACTTACGGCTTAACATCATGTGTTCACTCATTCTTCTTCTCCCACCATTCTTTAACGTCAAAGTTAGGGCATGTCTTTCCATCGTCTAGGTCTGTGTGACCAATAATTTCGGCATCCGTGTACGTCCGTTTAAGCAAGCGGATTAACTCGAATAGGTTTTCATCTTGCTGAGGCGTTAGGTTTCCTCTGCCCACCACGCAAATACCAATGGATTCATCGTTGTGTCCTTTGACGTGTGCGCCGATTGTAGATGGTTCTCGTCCTTGTTCAATAGTGCCATCTAACCGAATAACATAATGATATCCAACGGTTCGGAATCCCCGTTCTTTGTGCCATTGTGTTATCTCCTCTACTCCTACATCCATATCATCGGGTGTATCCGCACAATGAACCACAATGTATGTTGTTTCTCTGCGGTCTTTCATTATTCATCCTCCGTTGTTAATTCAACTAATTCAATATGGATTCCTGCTTCTTCGGGGTTGTCAACATATTCCTTTCGTGCATTGACTGCTACTACTTGGTCGTCATCTTCCCAAAAACCACTCTTTGATATAACATCAAACGGTCCTTTTAATAAGTTATCAATGTCCCCTCTTGGGTAACTTCGCTTTGAGGTCTTTGCTTTTACCATTTTAAAAACAACATCTGCGAAGAAAGGAGAAGAGATTGATTCTTTGAAAGTTGGGAAGCGGCGTTTAGCATCCCTATACCACTTGGCATAGTTACCAACATAAAACGCCCCTTTCCCATGAACCACTCGTGGTCTTGATGCTGGATATGGGTGTCCGTCCATAAACATCGTCCACCCTGTATCCGTCTTTCTTACATCCAACCCTTATCTTCTTCCGATGGGTTATCATTATCATCAGATGTTGGGGCTGATGGTTGGTCAAGTGGTTGTGCATCTGCTTCATCGAATTCATATGCGTCTTCTGCGTATTCAAAATTGAATGAACCTGCGTCTGCTTGTCCAAACTGAACTAGCTTGTGAATGCAAACAACTTGTAATTTAAGTTGAAGACCTGCTTCTTTGGCGTTATAATCACGTGCTTGGATTCCGAGTTGTACCTCTGAACCTGAACCCATGTTAATCTTACCACTAATCTTCTTCCCTTTACCATCCACTAATGCGGGTGGATTTGCTCGCCATTTCGTGCCATCCTTGCGTGTGCCTCCTGCTTTCAAGGATGCGTTAACAATAATCTCACCTGTTTCATTCTGTTCATCGTCTAACAATTCGTTATATGGCGCACCTGCTTCTTTAACCTTGGTTCGTGAACCTGCTTGTGCTTCACGGATTGCCTCGGCATACAAGTCGTCAATAATCTTCTTAACCTTCACGGCTGTCTCGGCATCGTATTTAACCGAGATGGTATACTTGTCGTATTTTTCAGATGGTGTTTCGACTTGACTGAATGTAACAATACCTTTTGGTAATGTGATGTTCTTATTCATACTTTCTCCTATAAATATTTTAATTGGTTGTTAGAAGAAGTTGTAGATGTATATGCTTGTACATGCTTGTACATACATAACATCCAATCCTCCTCCTCTTAGAATGGTGTCATTCACCTATGCAAAGAAATACTTAGATGTTAACACCGCTCTTAAATCTAAATCACCCATCGGTGGTATTGGTTTTATTCCTACACCTTCGGGTAATCTTCTTTCTACACTTTGCTTGAACTGCTCTAGGACATTATTCTCCTCGTACATCCGAACGAATTCTTCTCGGATATAGTCGAACAGCTGTTGGGTGTTTCCTGCGTGAGTTCCATAGCTGTCGTGTATCATGTGAAGGTCGTTTACTCCTTCTTTCTTACATCTAACTGTTGTCAACATTAAAGCACTTGCATCCATTGAATGAATGAAGTTAGGACTGATGCCTTGCCTTTGTTGACGGACATTTAGTTTATCTTGTATCTGACCCTCTGCGTAAGAGATTCGGTACGAGACTTTATCGAATGTTGTTTGCACTCTGCGTAGGTTTGGTTTTCTGTATTCTTGTTTAATCCTGAATCCAGTTGGTACGTGCCACTCCATAGGGGTGTTAGCTTTTACCAGTGGTTCTAAGGATTCTTGAATCCAATCCATCGCCTCTCGGCTTTTAACAACTACTTCTCCGATACTATCGTTAACGACTACTGACATTCTTTTACAATCAGGTGTTAGGTTGTATCCAAAGCCCTCAGGTAATTCCTTGCCTTTGTCTCTCATGTTTACTAACACTGCTTTTAATTGTTCTTCAATTCCAAATAATGTTGAGCCGTATACCATAGTCATAACAGGTTGTTTGCATAAGCCTCGGCTGATTAACGGCAACCACTTTCTTAACTCTGGGTCGTCCGATGCTTCTACTTTTGCTTTAACTACTTCTGCTACTGCTCCGTAAATATCTCTTGGTACACCTTCTGGATTGTCTGTTAGGTTTACTTGGTCTCCGCCTACTTTGTCTCTCAACATAGCTGAGTAATGTTGTAAGCCGTTACAAGAACCATCCAAAGCAACTGGGATGTGTGACTTAAAATCAGCACTTCTGTCGGTTGCTAGATATTCTTTCCATTCAAAACAGAATGCAAGGAACTGGTAAGGCTTATCCGCCTGTGTCCAAAAGGTGTTCTTCAAGGGGTCTTCTGCGCTGTCTAGGATGCTTTGTTTGTTATCCTCGACCCAACGTACTCGGTCATCCAAGGAACACTTGTCTTCTCCGTATACGTTCGCTCCGTGGATTGCAAGCCACCTTGCTCCGCTTTCTCCTAACGGCACGCCTTTACTGAATCTTAGTAATGCTTTGGAGATGTCACTGCCTTGTGGGGTTAATCCCAGTTGGACTGCGTATACTCTGCCTCTGAAATCTACGTTGTAACAAAAGAATATTTCATCTTCGTCTTGATAGGCTTCGGCAATTCCAAGTTGCATTAGCTGTAATAAGTATTTACTGCGTTTTCGTTTATGTTCTGCGTAAGCTTCGGATGCTTGTTTCTTCCACTTCTTTCGTGCTTCTTCGTTTGTTTCAATGTCAAATGGTTTTGGCGGTAACTCAGGTTTATCATCAGGTATGTTAATTAACCCACCTAGCTGTGAGTTATGTGCTATAAGTGAGCGCATAACAGCAAGGATTCCTTTGTTAATCTGCCAAGATGTTTCTCCCAAGTGGTTGAGCGTTTCGAGTGTAACACTTAATTCCTCGGGTGTCAAGCTTTTTAAATAAGCTTCGTCAGGTGATTTAACTGCTTTTAGTTTTATACTTCCCGACCAGTATCCTCCCTCGTCTATGGATGTCCAAGGTTTTGGCGGTATAATCAACGGCTTATAGGTTACACACAATTCAGCGTGTGCCGTGATTCTGTTACCCAACCACTCCATAACTCTAGGGGTTGCCTCTATTAAGGTTCTTCTTTTTGTTTTGCTTACTTGGATTGAGCGTGTCTTAAAGTAGCCTGTGGTTTCCATGAGTTGGTGCATTAAGTATAAACCAATCTGCGCTCTAGCGTTGCCACCAAAGTCTTCATACTTGGTTTCACTTCTGTTAATCATCAACTGCATTACTTTTGAGCGTTGCTCTGTGCTACTTGTTCGTTGCTGTAAATCCTTTTGCATTGTGCGGTAGAAAACTGGGTTAGCTTCTTTTAATGTTTGGTAATTAATCTCGTCTTGGACTGCTCGACCAACTGTTAAACATAGCTTACCAAAGTCTACTTCCTTTGTCAAGGTATTTAACGCATGTTTTAGTGCAAGAAAAGCTGAGTGTTCAGGTTTTAATCTTTTCAGGTACTTATAACATTCTCTGTTTTTACCTGCTTTTGTTTCACACTCTATGAGATAATTCTCAATTACTTCTGCTACTGGTACAACTGCGTTTGCCATGAGGTCACGTGCGCCTATTATTCTAGTTTCTTCGCCACGTTCTCGGGCATCCTCTACAACGGACATAAACTTTTCGTATCCACTAGCACCCATTTCTTCTTCGAGTTTTAGTTGTCTAAGAAGTTTATCTTCCATATAGTTTATCCCTTATTGTTAGTAAAGTGTTTATTAATATGTCTAGGTCCTCCATAGATTTAGCGTTATTCTTATTAAACCCTAGTCCTACTTTTTCTCCATCTCTTCTATCAACAATTGTTAGATGGTACTCAGGTTCTCCAAACTGTGTTACTATTAATCTGTCTTGTTGTTTGAGGTCAATCTCGTGGTCTTTAATTCCCCTCATGATATAACTCCCTCCTGATTTCAGTTAACATATTAATCAGCTCGTTAAGGTCGTGGATTGATTTAGCTCCTGATTGAAACTTTAATAAAACACCACTTTCATCATCGTCCAAATCTTCTATGAAAACCTCATACGAAGTTTTAGGTTTAAACTCAGTAACGTCTATTCTTAATCCTTGGATAATATATTTACGATGTTTCATTCAGTATCTCCCTTAATATAATTAACTCGTTTACCAAGTTGTTGAAGTTATCCATTCGCTCTTTCCCGCTTCCTTGGTTTAATAAGATTGTTTTACCTTCGCCAAATCTTCCTTTAACCTGAATTACTCCTGCTTTGTGCGATTTAGTAATTTCTACTCCAATTGTTGTTTTACCAAAAGATACTATCATGTTAATCTTCCTTGTTTCTTAGGATATTACTCAGAAAATTAACAACATCAATTATATCATCAGAGGAGGCAAGATTAACAACCCCGCTTAGTGCGCCACAGTTTCTAATAAGAATCTGTACTGTTCCAACTTCGTTTTGCCAAAGCTCAAGAGTATCTCCATCCTTATCAGTAACATAACATTTACTTGGTTTCATCATACACCTCCTTTATACTAATAATCTAACAATTTACCAGTAAACATGCAATACACGTTATTACTTTTCTTCCTTGGAATCCTCGGGCTGAGTGTCCACTGGCTCAGGGTCTACTGCCTCCTGTTGTTCTGCGGATTTGTTTTGTTCTGCTTGGAGTTTTTCTTCTACCTCTGCTTCTTTTTGGCGATATTCTTCCATTAGTTTTTCTGCTTCGGCTTTTTGTTCAGCGAAGGTTTTAACTCCAATTTCTTTTCGTACTTCATCTGCCATGTCTTCGAGTAGTTCTTCTGCGTACTCCATAGCTCCATTGAAAGTTTCTAGGATTTCTCCTTCAAGTTTCTTCTCAAGTGATTCTTTCTGCTCGTCTGTTAACGATGACATCATGTTAGGAACAGTTGCTAATGTTTGATAAGCAAGCTGTAGGTTTGTAATGATGTTAGTCTTCATTGACTGATAAAGTTGAGTTTGTTTGTTCTGTTCTTTGCTTAATTCCATTTTGAGTTCTCCTTATTTATATTTCTTTTCTTCTAGTTTTTGTGTGACTGCAGAGCCTAAGAACATTCCAACTACGATAGGGCTAAAAACAAATACCCCGATTGCGATTAGAACGTCTAATAATCCAAATTGTTTACGGTTGCTTGTGTAAGAATAGCGAAGCCAATCAAACGCAAGTAATAAACCTAAGCCATATATAATGGCGATAATAAATAGTGCTATTTCCATTAGTTATCCTCCTTAGTTCTTGCTGATGTTGCTAATAATACAAGCGGAACAACTACTGGGGAAAAGATAAACATAACTGTTGCTACTGCTATTAGTTTTGGTTTACTTACCATTCGTCCTGCTTTTTCGTTTGCGAATCTTACAAAATCACCTGCTAAGGCAAATCCTGCTATATAGCTAAGGGCTATACAACCTTGCATAATAAAATCAATCATTTCCATAACGTCTTTCATAATCAAATTCAGATAGGTATACCAAGATTAAGCTTAATAGTGATAGTATATATTCTCCACACCAAAGATGTAATAGCGCTGTTACAATCCACATAAGTGGCATTGCCATTGCTATAAGTTTAAATAATTTCTTCATTCTTATTCTCCTAATAGTTTGTTAATATCCATTAAAGCCTTACGAGATTTCTCTGCTTCAACTCTGTACATGTCTCCTTCGTTAACAATTCGTTTAACTTCTGCTTCACGTTTTGCAACTTCGGTTTCATATTTCGTTTTGTTGTTAAGGAACTGTTGTCTTGCCATTAATAACAGATATAAAGCGTACTCATTTCTGCTTTTAAATAACTTTACAACACGAACCTTAACATAGTTATAAAGGTTTGTCAATAGTTTCATTAGTCCTCCATGATAATCTGTTTCATTTCATCAAGGCGTTGTAATGCCTCGGTAATCTGAGTTTTCTCTGCAACACGTGTTACTCCGATGATTGCATCAATGTAACCTTGGTTTTTCATAGACTTCTCACATGCTAGTTTTGTTGGGTCGTTGAAGAACTCCTCGTCTGTTACTTCGTGGTTTGTGTATTCTTCAAGGATGAAGAACTTACGTTCCTTTCCGCTCCAGTATACTCCTATTTTGGGTTTTCTCATTCAAACTCCTTTCTTGTTATTTTTAAACGTACCACCAATCTTCTTTAGGGTCGGGCATAGCCTCTCCGTGTTTGTTAAAGAATCTTTGTTGTCTACGTTTTCTTAATCTTTTAAGCATTCTCTTCTGTGCTGACGTGGGTTTGTGCCACGGTTTACGCTCGTTGAAGCTTTTAGAACCTTTGTTACCTCGGTTGCGTTTGCTTTTCTGAGTTGATGAAATATGCTTTCGTCTAGTCATTACTTAATAACCACTGCTTCCAGTTTACCTTCTTCACGGTGCTTGCGTAGGTATCGTGCAACATCTTTGATTGCCTTTTTGATATCTGTACCGCTTCGGATTTGTACGTCTGCGTTGTCTTTATCACCGATGTCACCTACTGCAATAACAAAGGCGTTAGGGTTACGGCTTCTAGCCCAAGCTACTGCGTCAACTTCACTGTCAACACCCCAATCACCACAAGAAGAGTTTTTACGATGTGTTTTACCAACTACGGCTTGGTAGTGTTCCTCGTGAGAACCTGCCCAACTCATAAGGGCGTTACGCCACATATCACCTTGGAACGCCACGGCAAAGTCGTTGGTATAACAATTTACATCATCATCCTTTAATACACACATCAAGGCATCATACTTTGCGTTATAACCTCCATGTTTTCTTAAAGCACCTGCGAAGGTTGCTGTCATTGGACAGTTAATAGCTTCACAAGCATAACTCAATGATAACACAAGGCGTGCCATACTTGGGATGTACTGTGGGTCACGCCACATTAACCTTGTTGCCATGTCGCCTACCAGTACAACCTCGGGGCGTACACCTGCTTCACGTTTGCGGATTTTGAATGGTGCTGTTTTCTCTGCGGAGAATGAGCCGTCATGTAAATCCTTGATAACACGTGTTATTGCCTTAGGGTCAAAGCGTCCTTTTGGTTGTCTGCGGAGCGTGTTAGCACCTCCCTTTGTGCTTAACTCCATCAACAACTCACGGCTTAGTGTGTGGGCTTCGATTTCAATTTCACGAGGTAGCTTCCATTTGTCAATCATATCTTTGGCTTCGGGTGCTGATTTTGGTAACTCTTTCCAGTATTCGTTAGTTCCCATACCAGTACCTTGGTATCTGATGATGTCAAAGTCTTCACCAACTTTTTCTGTTGGTTTACCAAAGCCTGCGAAGATGTTGAACGGAGTTAGAACCGCTTCTTTCTTGTTACCTTTTGAATCGGTGTAAGCTTCTACTTTTAGTTTTGGCTCTGTGTATACGTCTCTTTTATCTTCCATGTTTCCTCCTGTTAATTAGTTAAGATAAGGGAGGGCTGTTACACCCTCTTGATTAAGCTTTGAATCCTAGTGCTTCACGGTCAGCTACTTCTAAGCGGTTAACAAAGTCACGCTTCAAGGCTGTGTCGATGGTACATCCAAGGGATTCCATGCTTTCGGCAATGTTCATAACTCGGCGTGTACTTAGGACAACTCGCATACCTTTGCGGTTGATTGTCTCACGCAATGGTGTTACAGCTTTGATAACTTGTGTTGCTGTTTCTGCTGAGATGCCGTTTGCAACCATAATCTTACCTTCGTTTTCATAGTTGGTGTCGATGATGCTATCGAAGCGGTCAAGTGATGCGCTGTCGATTGTGTTACGACCAACGTACTCACGAGTTGCACCGCTACCAAAGGTGTTCATCGTACAGATGATTGGGCAATCGCCTTTGGCATATTGTCCACCCTCAGGGTGGTCAGGTGAAGAGACATAACGTGTCTTGCCTGTTTTTGCTCGGTGTAGTGCGGATTGTAACGCCATACCTACACGGCTGTCAAGGGCATCAAACTCGTCAAAGATGATAGCACCTTTAGGGTCGTTGAACGCTTCGTTAACAATACCTTCTTTGAATACCATCTTCAAACCGCCTTTACCATCAGGCTCAGGTAACAAGCCACCAACTAGTTGTTCAGTTGTTGTTGAGTCTGTGCAATCCATGTGATACACGTTATACCCTGCGGCTTTTAGAATTTCTTCCGCACCTGTTGACTTACCGTTGCCCGCAGGACCTCGCAAGCCGATTGTACGACCAAGTTTAATGTCGGTGTTTACTGTGTCCCACCATGATGATGGTACAATACCTGTTGTTCCTTTTGGTTTAACTGGGATTACTACGCCTTTTTCTGCGAATTCTTCATAGCGTTTCTTGTAATATTCAGCTACTCCGACTGCGTGGTGTTGAGATTTAACAATGTTATCAATGTTAACATCATCAGGGATATCAAGCAATTTCATGGTTGCTGATACTTTTTCCAGTGCTTCTGATTTTACCTCTGCTTTTGCAGGGATTTCTGTTTTTGATTCAGGCATAATATCCTCCTTTTTAGTTTGTGGTTGTGTTTCTTGTTCTAAGGCTTCTGCCATAGATTCTGTTGTAATGTGTTTGTAACTGCTGTTGTTTTTCAACGAATATCTTCGACCACACCCAAGATAACGGTGTTTTTTTTCGTCAACATACATTTTAACTGTTACGTCCTCGCCATAAGGCGTAGGGTGTGATACTTCTTCTACTTTAACAATTTTAATTTCTTCATCACGGTAGTTCTTATAGGTTTTACCTACTTCTAGTGACACACCAAAGTTGTTATAATCAAGTAAGGATAGAACATCAGTTGATTCGTTGTGGTCTTCATCAACCCAAACAACCTCATAATCATTTTCATCATACATAGGGTCATTACTGTGTCTTGCTCCGTTTGTGCTAATTCCAGAATCCGTGTTATCACTAGACCCTTTGTGAACTACGATTGTTGTAATACCGTTTTCATAGTTAATAACTGGTACTCTACGGAACTCAAAACCCTCTATAAAGTTATAGTTTTCACCTGATTTATAAAGTGCTGTTGCTAGTTCTCCACAAAGAATTCGTCTGTTTGCTCTGTTTTTAGGTTCTGCGCCTTTGTCATAGTGTCTCAAAGTATATTTGAGTTCGGATTCAATAAGGCTTGCTTCCATGTTTTCTTTTAAATTCATGTTACCTCCTAGTTTACTGTTTTGCTGTCTAGTTTAATTTCTGATGAAACTTTAACCAATTCAGATAATGCTTGTATCAATCCTTGAACTGTTTCAGGATTAAGGATGGCTGAAAGAGATAGAATGTTCTTATCTCCATTTTTATTAACCATAAGCACGTTTAGTAATGGATGCTCTGTGTATGTTTGTCCACCTGTTTCAAAGTCTTGTGTTAACACAGCCATCGCAACCACTTGGTTTTGTGTGCTTTCCATAGCGTGTTTCATGAACTTTTCGGCTTCTTCGTGTGTTGGTTTAGTTTTAACTATCATGTTATCATCTCCTTTTGTTAGATTAAGTGTATTATAATATCGGCTAAACCTATTGTCAACAAAATAAGTTTAATCCAGTTAATTTTATTGCCAGTTTGCGAAGGCGCACATGCTCCTGACTTACTTTCAGGGGTTTGTTTATCCCCGTCCTCAGTAGGTGTGCTAGGGTGTTCGGTTTCCACTTGTTCACCGTCTTCACTATCTTCCATTTCTTGCAGAAAACGGAGTAGTTCTTCGATTTCCTTGTCATTAGAGCGGTTAGGTGTTACTGGTTCACCTTGTTGCGCCTCGCTTACTGGTGTTTGACTTGGCTGTTGTGGCGTGCCTCCAGTTCGCTGAATGTTTCTTGCCACGTGGTTATCTGCCAAGCCCACAATTTCTTCTGCTAGAATACCAAGGTGTCCTTCACCGTTAACAACCAAACCTGTTACGTCACTTGGGTCAATCCAGTAATCTCCCCATTGGTCTACGTCTTGCACAATTCCAGTTACTTCACGAATTACCTCGTTTCCGTCAGAATCACGTGTTGATATTTTAGCTGTGATTTTATCACCTTGTTTGTATTCGGACATGTTACCTCCTATCCAGTGATTAGTTTAATAAGGTATGGTATGTGGTGTACAACTACTAGGAAAGCACCTGCTGTTGTTAACATAATCATGAATGTTAGGCTAATAAGCATTTGATAAAATAACGTCTTTGAGCCTTTTAATAAGCGCATTGGTACGCCTTTGTACATTTTAATTGTATCAATTACCTCCATGATTGTTAAACGGATGAGGAAAAACCACACCAAAATTAGTATCGAATACATCATTATAAATAAAGTTGTTTGTTCCAAATTATGCTACCTCCTGTAGTTTTGTTGATAGTTCAGCTACTTCGGACATAACGTCCTCCAGTTGCCATTGTAGTTGGTCGATTTCGTTTGCATCTTTAGACTTTTTGATAAGCCTTGTTAAAGCCTTTTGTTTGTTTTTAAGCTTATTTAGATAGCGTTCTTGTTTCATTAGATTTTCTCCACCAATTTGTTAAAGTCTGTTAGTAGCTTCATGGCTACATCGTTGTCACCTAGCATCAACTCACGCTCAGCTTTCTTGAATGCGATGTGAAGCTTGTCATAATCTGCGTCAAAAGCTTTGTTATCAAACTTTTCAAGCTGTTCATCATTAAAGTTAATAGAATGATGGTAGTAAGAAGAACGCATGAACTCGTCTTCATCAATCGTGAACTTACCTTCTTTCAGTGCTTTTAACTTCTCTTCACGAGTTAGATACTTTGCTTCGGTTGTGTATTTCTTTCTAAGACGAATACGTGCCTGTCTCATAGCTTCTTCAAGTTCACCTACTGCGTATTTGCGTTGTGTTGCGTTCATTTGATAATCTCCTATTTAATTTATCTTATAATATCATGTTAGTTAATGTTTTGTCAAGCTTTATTTTAAGCTTTCTTCAAATTCTTTCAATTCGTCCAGTAATGCCGTGTCTTCCTCGGCATCCTGTGGAGTTGTGGATGGGTTTTCACCTGTTGTGATTGCCATGTCTTCAATACGTACATATAAACCTGTTACATCATGTTCATAAACACCTGTTTTATCGTTAATACATGTAAACTTGTCTTCACCGTTTTTGAGATATGTTTCTAGGTGACTTACCCAACCTGTGTCTTTATGTTTTTCATAAAAATCAGGTTTAAACTGTGCTGTTATGTGTTTTTCATAATTCATCACAAACTCCTTTCAAATTCTTTTAATTCTGTTAATAAATTATCCCATTCGGATGATTCTTCGTGGCTTTGTTTTGTTGGTTCTTCTGCTTTTTCGGATACCTTGATATATACCCGAGCTATGTGAAGATGATATTTATCGTCTGATTCCTCGCAATTATAGAAAATCTTTGAAGAATCATCATCTAAAAGAGAATAGTACCAATTATCTTGGGTGTCTGCGTTTTCTGAGAAATGAACCTCTCCAACCTGTCCTCCTAGTTCATAATCTCTATCAACAGCCATAACATTCAAAACTTCAAGTAGTTGTAGGTTATTTAGTAACACAATCTTTCCGAAAAGTTGATTCAAGTCTGTTATTTCATCAATAGGAACTTCACGGATTCTGCCATAAACTTCATCATCTGCTTCATATCTATTGCGTGAGATGTGTTTAATAAGTAGTGGATGTTCTTCATCGTATCCTTTAGCATAAAGCCCCGATGGTGTTGATTTACTAACCCAATGAGTTAGACTAGACCCCGCACATTTTTCCTCATAATCTAAGGCAACAGCATCTCTTCCAACTTCATGGATGCCTCTGATTGTTCTTATTTCTCCACCATAAAGCTTTACAACATCCCCAACTTTAACCTGATTAATATCGGTTACTGTGTATTCACGCAGAATGTACATTGTTTTTCACCTCCGCAAGCTGTTCAATACGCATCATTTGCAAGCACTCGTTTCCTGCGTGTCGAGATTTACCCTTACACACATACAACTCACACCCTCCAATAACTTTAAATGCATCCAAGGTTACTACGTCACCTACGTTGAATACGCAGTGGTCGTTGTTGATTACTTTGAATTGTTTTGTCATTTTGTTAACTCCAGTTTACATTGTTGATATGATGTGTTTGTCTGCTTCTTACAAGTCTGCTCTATCATGTCAGAATCGCTTAGAATTGTCAAGACAAAAAACACCAATCCGCTTAAAAACATCATTGGTGTTATAACTACTGCTGTTGCTTTTAGCATTTAATTACTCCACTTCTTTTACGTTAAAGTGCATTCCTGTGAACTCGCTACGAGATACATGAACCCATTCAATATCTAGGTTGTTATTTAACAAGAACTTACAAGCCTGTTGGATTGCTTCGTATGTACGATTTTCCTTTGGTAACTCACAACTCACCTCTAGGTTAATTGTAATTTCCTTGTGAAGTTGTCCTGTGAACTCGTCAGAATGGCTTGCACCGTCTTCACACCACCATCCATCAGTTCTGAATGTGGCACACCCTCCGCATACTTTGGAGACTGTTTGTGCAAGTGTGCGTTCAATCTGCTCAATAGTGTCATACCTGCTTTTGTAGAAGTCCTGTAGTGTGAATCCTACTTTAGCATGAAATTTAACCTGTTTTCGCATGTTTTCACCCTTTGGTTAAGTTAATACAATATAACATCCGCTTGTTTAAAACAAACAGATGCTACGTTTTATCAACTCGCACCTGCTACACGCTATTTTCACGGCGGATTACTGGAATATGTGTCATAAATAACACACGGTTTACCAATCATCGAACCAATAATTCACGAAGATTTCACGTGGTTTTCCCGACTTTCACGGATGGCATAGGTATCCCTCTCGGCTTTCACTATGCAATATTCTTATTCAATTGTCAATGAGCATCACTGTTTTACGATTCAGCGTATATCGGGTTTCACTGTTGAGGTGTTTTCCACTGGCTACTGCCTCACCTGTTATTTAATCTATCAAACCTTTAAAAGATTGTCAAGAATTATTTTCACCTTTACCGTGGTTTTTACCGTGGTAGCGGTTAACTGTTAATAACCTTATCAAATATTCAAAACATTGTCAAGTTATTATTTTAATTTTGTTAATTATCTCACTGCGCTTGGTTATTGTGAGCATTTTCGGGTGCGCTTTAATTAACTGTAAATAATAATATAACTATGTTCTGTGTTTGTCAAGTTATTTATTTCATCAAGGTTTTGTTAATACTCCGCCTTGCTGATGGTTAATTTATCTCACATCTTAAAAAGATTGTCAAGCGGTTTTTAAAATAAAATTCGCCTGTCTAACAATTCACACTCAGTACATCCACGCCTTGCAATGAAATCCACGGATACAACCGAAATGCTGAACAATCATAGGTTGTATACGATTTCCCGTGGTGCGGTGGATAACCTAGCGGTTAACCGTTGCGCTGTGTACTGTGTAAAGTGTATGCCGTTTGGCTATTGTTATTCTTTTTATATATAAGAATAGGTGTATTATAACTATACATATGATTATTGCAACATATTATTTAACTAGATGGTTATGCACTGTGTTAATTATGCACCATTTAAGTGTAAGTTATTGATAAAACTGATATAACGCACACAGTACATAAGAACCAACCACACACATCCACACCATCCATAGATTGCATAGATTCCATAGATACACCAATAAATTGTTATACACCAGAAAGTTGTGGAGGTCGGCGGAATTCTCGGGATGCTTGTGGAGTACGGGGGATTTGTGGAGTCTAGCCTTATCAAATACCCGCTTACATTTTTTTAACAAAAACTCATCCACGTCTCCAGAGACAGCCATAGATAACCATAGATAACCATAGAGTTGTGCATTGCGTGGACGGTGCGCACAGTGCATAGTAAACACAGTACACAGTTAACCATCCAGTTAAATAACAGTCATCACAATAGATTTACAACAGATATGTGGATTGGTGGAGGTAGTGGAGAAGTAGAATTCACGGGACGACATGAGTGTCGGTTAGTTAACACAGAACATATACAGTTAATAGTAGAGGGGAGTTAGGAGAAGAAGTAGGAGGTAATTCAGGGTATTCTGTATAATCCACACAGTACACAACATACATGTATATACTATACATCCACCCTCTCCCCTCTTAGAATGGTGTCATTCATTAACATATTGATATATCTACTACTATTACTTCTACTAATACCTCTACTATTACTACTTATTATCTATGGGTATAACCATGGATACCACAGCCTCAGACGGCTTTTAAATCACTTTTAATTCTATATGGGACAAATACTCCCTAGCGGTACGAAAATGCACAGAATCGCTTCTGAGTGCGTGTAATCATACCGAGCGGGAGGATTTGTGTGTCGCTATTTAAGACCAAAACATATATCATGGTACTTTGCATATAATGCCAATATGTATCCTTTCTTTCCTTTGTGGATTACTTGTCCGTTCAAAGTTATGAAATAGATGTCTTGGTTCTTGTTAGCAGAAGTAGGAGTGTACAGCATGTAGCCACCAACTCCCTCGCTGTTGAAAAGTTTCTTTGGTAATTGTTTGCCATAGTGTATCATAATAACCTCCAAAGGTCAGCTACGGTTTCTTTGACAACATCCTTGCATACTTCGCAACGTCCTTGAGCTTTATTGTTACCCAAGTCTCTCCAGACCTCCTCGGACAGCTTGTTAAGCTGTGTAACGTCCGTAGGACTCGAGTTGTACATCTTCTCTAGGGTAAGGTCCATGATGTCCTTAATAGTTCCCTGAGCGCACGTACAGACGTTCTGAGGGTCTTCATAGGACTCTTGGAGTTCTTGGTGTATCTGTACAAGCATGATTAGTTTGTTAATCTCGAGTATCTGAACTCTGTACTTGTAGTCGTCCCAACCTTTTGGTTCTACCACAGTTTCGATGTAATGTTGTATGAGGATAACCTCTCTAGCTTTCTTTCTAACTATAACCTCTAAAGGGTCATATTTAAAAGTCTTTCTAGCTTCTTGTTGTCGAGCTTCACGCTCTGCTTTTTGTCTACGCTGTTCTGCGTACATTTCTTCACGTAAGTCATCATAGTGTCCCATAGGACCTCCTATTGTAAAAGGTAAGTAAGATGGAGCGGATTCTCCGTGGATATAACAGACCACAACCAAATTCTATTACATCCACGCAGAACCCGTCTCTAAGCCTGCGTGAGCCATTCTTAGGACATTCTGGATAGATTATACCTAAAATGCTTTAAAATGGCTCAGAATGCGTCTCAGCGCTTCTTACGATGGATTGCATTGTGATTATGTAGCGAACTACGTCCTAATGCGTTATCCATGAAGTTAGATAACTGGTCCTCCAACCAAGCCTCGTGAGCGGCGTTGCGTTCGATTTCAGCATCTCTGTTCATTCTGTCTGAGAAATATTGAACCGCCATTGATAAAACATCAATAGCATCATCGTGTTTAAGACTTCCCGGGTCTTTAGTAAGTCGGGTCATCTGATAGAAAAGCTGATGTTTTAAGTCCTCTCTAAGGTCTCTTTCAATCAACTCTCTACTAACAATTAACCTGTGTTGGTTCATAACAGGTTCTAAGGTACTTATAATTCTTCGCTCCTTCTGGGTGTGTACTCGGAACTCCTCAATATTACATGAGTGTATTTTTAAGACATGTGGTTTTAACAATTCTGCATAAGTACCATCACCAAAGTTGGACTCAATATAGATTGTATTAGCCTCGAATTTCTTTGCTTTAGTGGCTATCTCCTTCATAACTTCTGGGCTATAACCTCCTGCTAACGAACCAAAATCTACTAAATACATATTACCACCTAAAAACTTAATAATAGCATAGGTAGTCCTATCCGCACCACGACCAGATGGGTCAATAGCCATAACACAGTCTTCATATTCGCTCCAATAATCATCAATCATCATTGGTTGGTAGTAGAAGTCACCATCCAAACCAACTGATTGTAGGGTTTTATATCGTTTATCGTCTGCATTACACCAAGCCAGGGATACAGGAGCTTTATTATTATTTATATCCATCACAACAAGGTCATGTAATTTCAGAGGATACTTGTCTTCATCTGATAGAGACGTGTCTAACATGTACTGGAGTTGGAACTGAGAAGCGCCTTGGTCGAGTTTACGAGCCATAAGGTTGTCCATTGTAAAGCGCTCAGGCTCTACTGGAAGCCCTATCTTACCTTCTTCTATACCTTTCCATATGTACGGAGCTAAACGGTCTCCATATTTCTTAGCTTGCGTTGTATCAGGATACAAAGCAGTCCATACTCTAACTTCATAACCACGAGAAGGAAGGTCTTTATATATAGAATCCTCGGTCTGCGGTGTACCAAGATAGATTATTTCGGCTTTATCGTGTGTTAGAAGAGAGGCATACTCACCAGTAAGGCTTCTCAACTCTTCACGAGCCGTAACAGTTTTAGAGTTATTAGGTACTTCAACGTCATCTGAGATTAATATATCAGCACGTGAACCTGTTAACTGACCAGTGATACCTATACAAGAGACACTAGGGTCTTTCGCAATAGGAGCTCCACGGACATCAAAGGACTCCACGGAATCCCTTCGACCTCCTCGTAATCCTTCACAGGCTGGTACGTTATAAATAATCTGTTTGATAAATGTTGAAATCTCCTTGGAGAACTTAGAGTTAGCTGATACAATCTTAACCTTTAGTGATGGGTCGTTTAACAATCTCCATACCACATAAGTGGCTGTGATATAAGTCTTAGCCGCACCACGATAAGCCTGAATAGCTCTTCGGTTAGCACCAGTAGCAACAAAATGTGCAATGTCATATTGAATAGGTGTGGGGTCTGGTCTCCCAGGAATCACCTCTTTCCATACGAGATACATAAAGTTACGAAAGTCGCCTTTGATTTTATCCATAGCATTACTCATTTTCTTTCTCCTTCTTACTCTCAATTAAAACTTCCCCATCTGAATCAACAGAAGGGAAAGGAAGAAGTTCAGCAACCTCTTTAAGAGGGTCACTTGCTTGAGGAACAACTGTAATATCGTTGTCTTTCAAGAATTTAATAATAGCAGATAGCATCTGAGGAGATAACTCCTCCCCAGACTGAATCTGTTTTAAAAGGTGTTCAGCAGTGTCTCGATGCAATTGTGCAAGGATGTCTTCTACTGTAATTTTTGGTTGTGTGTTTTCCATTATTTAGCCTTTCCTTTAAGCTTCTCAAGTGAACGCAATCCGCCCATACCTAGAAGTGCGAACGCCAGGCTCTCAATGTTTTCAGAACCAGGAAGTTCAGGCAGAACTATATCAGAGCCGCTGATTGTTAGAGCCACTTGAATCATACCAGATAATATATAGTGCCAAGCAAGACCAAATACGCAGAGCCAGCCAACTGCTGGTCTCCATCCTGCAACAAAAACCGAACGATGTCCTGCTTCTGCTTTATTTATCTCTGCTTGTAGAATGTCTGGTTGCATTCTGATACGTTCTAAAACCGCTTGGTTCTGCATACGTTCATCATCGGAAGTAGTTGTTTTGTCAAAAGCATTACCAACTGCATCTACTAAAGATACAGCACCATCTCCTAACCAACCCATTATCTACTCTCCTTAATAATTTTAACAATATTAGACTCAATCTGGTCTAACTTTGTATCTAGTTTATCCTCGAATCTCTCGAAGTCTTTCTTGGCAACATAGTCCCTAGCTACCTCGACTCGAAAGTCTTGTATAGCTACGTCCTGACGTTCGTTCTTATCCCATACGTGAATTCCAACGAACACAAGTAATCCAAATAACAACGAGGTTGCCCATTTATATATCTCGTGTGCTGTGTGGTTGTTAATTTCCATGTTAAACCTTTCTGTTAAATGAGGAAGACTACCCCTCCAAACATCAAAGCTCCTGCGATATATTCGCAATACTCTGTGTATTTAAAGTCCTTGTTATAATTTTTAGTATACCATGCTCCTATAGGGTAGCACAGACCGCTGATTAATCCGAACAATATATACCACTTACTTATTCCTATAAACAAGCAAGTAATTAAACTATAGAATGTATAGCGTTTAGCCATTACACCAAAGTTTGTCCATCCATTAAATCCATCAAGTAATGAGACCCAAGCTATGAGTAACCCACAGCCTAGCATCAAATCGTAACATAATACTGGTACAATCCATATTAGAGGTACAAGGTGGAAGCCCCCGACTTGACCACCTTCACCATCTAAACGTCTCCATACACCACCTAAGATAGCCAGTGTAAGTGCAAATATAATGTTAAGCAAGTTTCTTAGCTCTAAAGGTTGTATAAATGTTTGTACCCCAGTTACCATCATCACCAAAACCATCAGTTCCACGAGATTGTATGCAACGGTGTTGTACCTCAAATGTTGTTGTGCTTGCTAGTGTTATGATATCATATATATTACTTCTTGTATGACCAAGTAGTGTAGTACCAGAAGCATACATACCACTAGAAGAATCACCTAATATTTGTGTAGTACCACTTGTGATATTCTGTAAACGTGCTTGGTGTGCACCACAGAATCCAGCAGGTGCAGATGCTTCAATTTCATATGTACCAGCAGGTAACGTAATCTGGTTTAAAGATAGACTTGCACCAGTAATTGTATTCATTGTTACTGTGTTCAAATCACGAGTTTGCCATGCACCAGAATTAAATGTACCACCTGCTACACCAGATGCTTTCTGGTCTTGTACAATCATAATTGGTGAAATAGGGGCAGATGGTACAGCTACATTCTTCCACGTACTAGAAGCAGAATCCCATTGAAGGATTTCTTCATCTGCTATAGAAGTTAAATCAACATCAGGAATATCATCTAATGTAGTAATAGATAAAACCTCTCCACCATTCTTATCAACTAAAGTACCATCAATCTTAACCTCATGTGTAGCAGAGCCAATTTTAATTTGGTTTGATTTATCAGTAGAAGAACTAGGTCCTATAGCCGCTGAGTTGCTATGACCAGAACCAACAGAAGCAAAAGCACCAATAGCTAAGCCAGAAGTACCAGCATTAGTAGCAGAACGACCAATAGCAGTTCCGTTAGCTGATGTAGAACTAGTATACGAACCAAGTGCAATTGAGTTAGAGCCAGTAGCCGAAGCTCCTGAGCCCATCTGTAATGAGTTACTACCTGTTCCATCAAAGTTAGAACCAGCTTGGGATACAATCCATCCACCGTTATCTTTATCACTTCTGAAAATACGCATCAATCCAGTTTCAACAATATCAAGAGAAGATTCTCCACCAATTGTATCAGAACCAGAAGGCAACATTCTAACAATGTTTGCTCCAGCTACACGTGAAACTGAGATAATAATATCTTGAGTTAATGTTGTAGCATCTGGAAGCGTTAATTGTGTTAACCCAGAAGTAGAATCAACCGCAATTAATAGGTTATGATATGTATCATCAAGAGTAGTGTTTGAGCTTATATCAACAGTATCAAATGTTAAGCTTGCCAATGCCGCCAAAGCCGCATCACGAGCCGCAATTGTAGCAACAAGAGCCGCCTCTGCGTCATCCTTGCTTGTCTCAGCATCCGTTGCAAATCCAGAACTTTTCAAAGAATAGTGTTTAGCTGAATATTCTAAACCATCAACTAATACATCTTCATCCTGAGAAGCCCAAAGCTCCGCAAGATTTTGAGCCGCTTCGGCAAGACCTTGAGCAACAACAGCCGCATCACGAGCCGCTTCTGCTTGTGGCAGGAATATAGACACAATAGAGTTTAACTGACTCATATTAACTGCATCATTATCGTCAACTCCGTCTGCTACATTCTTAATCACTAAACTTTGTGCATCAAATTTATTATCTACATCACGGACAATAGATGCACTAACTGTGTCTGCGTTTTCCTGTACTAAATAAAACACCTGTAAGTCAGATGTATCTAAATCGGAAGCACCTAGTACAGCGTTGTTCTCCCAATCTACCAAGCGTGAATCACTTGGGGTTACTCGTTCAATTCGGATAATAACACCAGAAGCCGCAGGGGAATCTAGTGTAATCTGGAACTCAGAAGATAAACTGAATGACGTAGTTTCTACGCCATCCAGAAATACCTTAACATGAGTTGGGTCTAAATATCCGAACGGAAAATTCCATGATGTAGTAGTACCATCACTTGTATATTCTACATAACTTAGAGCCATTTTATATTTCCTTATTCTTTAGGTAATTGTTTAATTAAATCATCTTGAATAGATTTGATAACCAACATGTTTTGATATGGTAGTATATTCATGATATCTTGTGCATTCTTCTGTGTGAAGTCTTGTCCTTCGTTTAATACAGAGCCAAACACGCCAGCAGAAGCTTTTTGTGTTTTATCTAGTAAGTCTAATGTTGGGTTTCCAAAGATACCATTTGATAAACCACTAGCACGTGTATTAAAGATAGGGTCTTGACCAACAAAGCCTAGAGCAGTATCCATACCCGCAGGGATTAATGACATAAAACCTGCACGTTGGAAAGCCGCTTTTGCAATCATTTCATCAGACATAGCTTTCTCTAAGAAGTCACGTCTCTCATGTTCCTGCAAGCCACTTGCTCTAATCTTCATCTGAGCCGCATAAGCCAGACTACCGAAGAACATTGAACCAGCCCATCCTGCATATGTACGCATACTGTTATCATTTATTCCTCTTAACAACTGCTTACTCCAAGCTCCTATAACAAAGCTACGGAACTGGAAAATTGTTTTACCATATGAGGTTGTGAAGAACTTAGTCAGGTTTCCTAAATCATTCTCTTGAATAATTTGTCTTGTCCACTTATACATGGCATTAGCAAAGGCTGTCTGAGCTTCTATGTCGTCCCAGTTATCTATGTTTAATCTCTTTAATCTTCGACCAGTAAGGATACCTTGTTTAGTATCAGCGTGCTTACGAATCTGTGCAAACACACGGTCTTGAATGTCTTTATTAGTTAAACCAAGATTGCCTAACTTACGTTTCGTTAGTGATTTACCCTTGAAAGCATACTTAGCAAAACGATTAGCTAGCCCACGCATTGTAATACGTTGCATCATAGTGTTAACTAAGAACATACCAGATACATAGTTTGTACCTTTCTTACCCATTTCCATCATGTTGTTGAAAGTGTTAGCTTTAGAGCCAAAGTTACGTCCAACCATTGTTTCATGTTGCTCACGGATAAGCGTGTTATGAAGTAATCTATCAGCACCGATACCAGTAATAGATTCTAATTCATCAGCTAATTCATCGCTTAGATTACCATCTTTTGCACGAATCATAATCTTACGAAATTCAGGAATAGCTTCCATAAAGTTAGCAATACCGCCTTCTGAAATAGTAGGACCAATCTCAGCAAGCTGTGCGAAACCCATCTGGTTTCCAACTCGAATATAGTTAAAGTCTCTTAACATCTTCATAATAGCGGCTTGGTTAGGGGTCACGTTATCAGGCATACGTTGACCAGTGATATGTTTATAAGAAATATCTAAGATATCCAACTCATTTGTAACATCTTTTCCACCAGCTTCCGCTTTGATTTCGTTCAGTCTTTTCTCCCAATCTACTTTTGATTTAATACCACGGTTTGCAAGTTCAATATGACCTTCCATGCTTCTTGAGTATCTTTCGAGAATTGTATCAATATCATTAACGAGAAGGTCTTCAAAAGACAAGTCTTCTTCTAACCCAGTTTCTCTATTAATAACTTTAACACTAGCTGTTTCGTCTAAGTCTACCCTTTGTTTTGTACGGGCTGTTTTACTTGGTAAAGCACCGCCACCTTGTCCTGGGCGTAATGGTACAGCTTCGTCTAATGCTTTGATTATCTCTTCTGCATCCATACCAACTTCTTTAAACATAGCTCTAAGCTCTGCTCTATTTTCTACTTCAAACAAACGTGCAATAGTCAAATCAATGTTATCGCCAGTTCGCATAATAGTTTTTAGCATACCTTTAGACATCATACCAACAACTTCGTCTGGTATATCTATGTTTTTCTGCTTGATGGCTTGTCTGAACACAGACTCCACACCATCCTCGCCATACATGGCAAGCTTGTTTCTTATCGAGAAGTCGTCATACAGTCGTGTAAGATATAAATCATCAGCCTCTAATTCCTCAGCTCCACGCATTCCAGAAGCCTTCATGCGTTGCCCAATACTTCTAAAGATATCACGTGCCTTGTCTGCAACCTCATTAATTAAAGGGTTGTCTGTGTATGTTCCACGCTCTCTTCGGATTGCCTTAGAGACCTCACGATTGAACTCTGCTCTATTCTTCATAGCATTGATTGTTCCAAGTTCTTTGCCCATTTGCTTATAGGCTTTGTCCTTAGTTCGCATAAAGTCTAGCATGTTTACTCTGTGCATACGACCAGAAGCTTCTTCTACCGATGTCTCAATAACACCGCTTGTAGTTCCAACTGGTTCAGCAAGCATAGTACGACCAAGGCTTCTTGCAGAATTAACCTCTGATGTTAGAATCTGATTAGACATATCAAAACGTGCTTTACTGAAAGCTGATTTAGGAGAGTCTGCATATTTAGCCGCTACAAACTCTTTATCTAAAGGGCTTTCAACAGTAACTGGAAAATACTCCTCGGTTAACAAAGGCATCTCTAAATCGTCTGCTGTTTTAACTGGGTTCTTTCCCGGTGGTCTGGAGTATCTTTTAGCTCCTTTTTCTGTATGGGTTAAACCCATATCTGCTTGTTTTTCAAGTTCAAAGCTTTCAGCAATGTCTCTTTGTTGTGCTTGGAACTTAGCCTCAATCCTGTTCATTTTAGCATCAGCAAATTTTGTAATACCCGCACCAAGTACACCTGCAAAGGCTGTTGTAAATACAGCGTCTTTCCAAGTTACTTCTGGGCTTTCTTCGGCAATATAGGCTTCTACCGGAGCTGTTCCCGCAATGGTCACTAAACC